>ENA-OREM01000175-OREM01000175.1-marine-metagenome-genome-assembly--contig:-NODE-175-length-55957-cov-9.040336_pt1 | contig 55957 bp, 55 predicted proteins | sample MGYA00248623_ERZ508561 | MGnify/ENA primary metagenome ERZ508561 (study PRJEB26227, sample SAMN06264494) | marine metagenome | isolation source: Columbia River Estuary | place: USA:Columbia River Estuary...
TATCCAAATTATTTAAATTGGCTTCATCATGCAGATGCGACATTAACTTTTCCTCAGACAGTGGTTTTAAGGTATAAATATCAAGAGCCTGGAGTTGCTGATGCGGCAATTGAAGGGTATAGCAGATGGTTTGTTTCTCGTCTGAAGCTACTTGAAGCAGAATTGGAAAATAAAACTTATCTTTGCTCAAATAGATTTACGATTGCTGACATTTGCGTGAGTTACGCTATTAATCTAGCAAGCGTACTTGGTATTAAAGAAGCTTTGAAACCAAATATAAGCAGATGGTCATCCATGCTTTTTGAAAGAGAAGCTTTTATAAGAAGTAAAAACTATAAACACGAAGAAAAAGCGTAATGAAAAATTTTTTTACATTTGTTCCTTTAATAGCTTTGTGTTTAAGCTTGGTCTCTGATGAAAATAGCACCTCACATTTAGAGACTATTGTTTTAGGGTCTGGATGTTTCTGGGGGGCTGAAAAGGGCTATGAAGCTCTTGAAGGCGTTGAGGATGCGGTATCAGGATATGCTGATGGGTATGGTATAAAACCAACTTATAGAGAGATAACAAAATATACAAATAAATATAAAAGAAATAATTTTGCTGAAGTTGTTAAAGTCACTTTTAACAAGGAGGTAATAAGCTTAAGGTCTCTACTTGAGCATTACTACGAATCGCATGATCCAACCCAGCTTAATAGACAAGGTAATGACATTGGTACGCAATACAGATCTACTATTTTGTATACAAAAGCATCACAAAAAAAAGTAATAGATGAGACAACAGAAGAATTTCAAAAACTATTAAACGACGAAGGGTACGGAGAAATTCAGACTTTAATTAAATCTCTTGATAAGTTTTATGATGCTGAAGAATATCATCAGGACTATATTCAAAAAAATCCTAACGGCTATTGTCCAGATCATTCTACTGGAGTTGCCTTTAACAAGATTGAAATACCAAAAATTGATAACTCATTACTTTTATCGGGTAAGTATGTTCTTGTAATTGATTCTCAAGATTATTGTCCTTATTGTGAGAAGTTCAAAAATGATGTGGCAAATAATTATCAAGGAAGCATTCCAATGGTTTACAGAACAGCAATTGAATTAGATGGCTTGAGTATTCAAGCTCCAACTTGGGCAACGCCTACTATTGTTTTCTTAGAGAATGGTGCTGAACTATTTTCATATCAAGGATATATGGAGCCTGAGTTATTTTATAAAGCCCTAGGAAAATTTAAATTAGGTAATTCAGAAGCATACGACGTAGCATTTAACCAAGGAACTGATTCAAGATTTTGTAAAGAATATCAAATCTTTAAAAATACTCCTGATGGTGTTTTTATTGATAAATTAAGTGGCGCACCTTTGTTTGATACTAGAGACAGATTTGTTTCACGAAGTGGTTGGCTTTCTTTTACAGCGCCAGTACCTAATGCAACATATGAACTACCAGATAATTCATATGGAATGAAAAGAACTGAGGTTAAATCAATATCAAGCAATATTCATCTCGGACATGTGTTTGATGATGGTCCAAATGGAATGCCAAGATATTGTATTAATGCAACAGTGCTAGAGTTTGTTGCTAGAGAAGATATTAAAAATTCTTAATAATCTTATTCTACCAAGCCAGTAATTCGTTCATATGCCTCAATAAATTCTTCTTTGAATTTTTGAACAGTCTGCCCAGCAGATATAGTTTCATTTACCAACCCTATGCCTTGGCCAACCCAATATGTATCAAGTTTTTTTGCTCCTTCATGACCAAGAGTTGCTTGTTTAGAGACAATTGCTAATGCAGGCTCTCCAACAATTGTCTGCAATGGCATTGGCAGGGGCTCAGGTGCGTCTTTTGACTCCCATGCGTCTGTCCAAGCTGATTGTAGTTGCCTAGAATGTTTGCCTGTTCTACTTTTTGATCTTACTGTTTGACTTGATGTTGCCTGAATCATCTTTTCTTTTATATTTTCAGAAGTTTCAGCTTCAGTAGTTGGCAGAAAAACTGATGCGCACCATACACCATCTGCGCCCATGGTCATTATCCCAGCCATTTGCTCACCAGTTGCAATGCCCCCAGCTGCTAAAATAGGAACATCACCTAAATCCTTAATAGCTCTTTTTACTTCTGGAATTAGTACCATAGTTGAAACACTTCCACAGTGGCCGCCACCTTCAGTACCGGAGACCACTAAGACATCAACACCGGCTTGGACTTGTTTAATTGCATGTTCTTTAGCTCCTAATAGTGCGGCAACTTTTACATTATTTTCTTTTCCCATTTCCAGCATCCAATGAGGAGGAACTCCTAATGCATTTGCAATAAGTTTAATTGGATGAGAAAAAGCAACTTCTAATAATTTTTTTGCTCCTTCTTCTTTAAGATTTTTTCCAAATCTAGAATCTGAATCCATTTCAACCTTTTTTGAATCTGAAGAATTTCTTAATGATTCACCATCAACATCATGCTGTTTAAGAACATCAGCCCTAAAATCTCTGTACTCTTGCGGAATCATATTTATAAGGTCTTCTGATGAAACAGAGGATCCTTTGCCCTCAAAAGTGGTCGGCACTAAGATATCTACCCCATAGGGTTTGCCATCAATATGCTCATCTATCCATTTTAGGTCTTGTTCCAACATTTCTGGAGTATGTCCAACAGCGCCCAAGACACCCATGCCTCCAGCTTTTGAGACAGCTGCAACAACATCTCTACAATGACTAAATGCCACAAGTGGAAATTCAATATCAAACATTTCACAAATAGGTGATTTCATAACTTACTCTTCATTTTTATATATATTTTTAATTCTATTATAATTATGAGATAAATTTAAAATTTTCTTCTAATGCAAAAATATAATTTTACAGTTCCTGATATATGCGATGCTTTTTTTAATGAGATATTAATAGGTGATGTTTTTCTTAATTCTTATGGAGGTATTGATAAGTTTTGTGGTGAGATTAGAACAGCAAATTGTCCTCATAGTAATAGTGTTGTAAAAGAAATGGTTGAAGAAAATGGTGAAGGTAAGGTTCTGGTCATAAACCATACTGGTGATAAATTATGTTCAATGGTTGGTGATCAAATTGCTCAAAAAGCATTTGAAAATAACTGGAGAGGAATTTTTGTAAATGGTTATATTCGTGATGTAGAAGTCATCAAGAATATTTCAATTGGTGTTCATGCAAAAAATGCATATCCAATGAAAACAGATAAGTCTGTTGGAGTTGGAACCAAAGATAAAAATATTAATATTGGATCTGTTTCAATAAGTTCTGGGGATTGGATTTACGTTGATACTAATGGGTGGGTTGTTAGTAGAAAAAAACTAGAACTTTAATCTTTCAATCTCTTTATCTTTCTCTTCCCAAATTGCTTCAATCCAAATTTTAAAATTCTTTCTATATTCTTCATCAGTAGAATAGTTTTTGTTTTTAAGATTCTCTGGAATGGTATATTTTTTAACTGAAACTTTTACGTCTCGCATATCGCCTTTTAAAAAAGCCCATGCTCCTCTTTTGTCTGATTTATATACAACCGAATAGTCGACCAAAACATCAATATTTGGCATAGCAGAAAGGGCGGTTGCAATACCACCAACTCTTGGTATCAAAAGATTTTTATATGGTGAATTCTGAGCTTTATGCTTTTTAGGGTTATTTCTTGTACCCTCTGCATAACTAAAAATAGTTGAAGGTGATCTTTGAAATCTTTTACAGGCCATTAAAGTATTTTCATAATCTTTGAACCTTAGATTAGGATTTTTTTCTAATTGTTTTTTTGAATGCCTATTTACAAAAGGCATGTTCAAGGTTTTATTTGCAAGAAATATAAAAGGTATCCAAGCCAATTCTTTTTTCATAAAAAATTTAAGAAGAGGAATTCTTTTATGAGCTGCTACCAAAAGAATAAAAATGTCCGCCCACGATTGGTGATTAGAAACAGCCATATACCATTGATTTTTATTAAACTCATTATCATCAAATATTTGCATAGAATCTCTATGCATTATTTTCATAATAATCTTCAATCCATAGACAGTATATTCACCAATAGTATTTGAAATTTTGCTTAATTTAATTTTAAGAGATTTAAGTGGAAATATGGCTCTTGGAATATTAACTATTGTTAACGTTCCAAAGCCAATTATTAATTCGATAACGATTAATATAAAAGTAAAAAAGCCTATTATGTTGGACTTTATGTAATACATATCAAACTTTCAAATTTAGAACCCGCTTAGATTAGCATATCTTTCAGTATGATATGTTGAACTCCCAAAAATTTGCTCTGCAACTCTAGACCTTTTTATAAAAAATCCAAGATCATACTCATCCGTTACCCCAATGCCGCCATGCATTTGAATTGCTTCATTAGAAACTAAATTAAGAGTTTCACCTGCAATTGTTTTTGCAAGACTAGATAATCTCTGAAGTTCGTTTGAATTTTCGTCAGCACCATGAATAGCCGCCATAACTGCTGACTTTGTAAGCTCAATTTCGCAAAACATTTCTGCAGCTCTATGTTGAAGCGCTTGGAATGTACCTATCACTACACCAAATTGTTTTCTTTGCTTAAGGTATTCTATGGTTGTCTCAAAGGCTGATTCTGCATTGCCAAGCATCTCAGCAGACATGGCAATTCTTCCAATATCTAGAATTCTTTCAACTGTCTCTCCACCAGATTCCAAAGCTCCAAGTATATCTTCGTTAGAGCATTCAACATTATTAAACTCAATATTGGCGTAATTTCTTGAATCAGCCATATCGAGTTTTATTTTTTTAATACCATCAATACTTGATTCAACAACAAATAAAGTTAAACCAGCTAAATCACCAGAATTACCAGATGTTCTTGCAAGTACGATAAAAATATCAGCACTAGCACCATCAATTACAAAAGTTTTTTTACCATTTAACAAGAAATTGCTAGCTTTCTGTTCTGCTTTGAATAGTGTTTTACTAGGATCGTGGTGACTAGATTCATCTACAGCAAGGGCGGTTGTAATTTCTCCACTAACTATCTTTGGAAGATATTTTTCTTTTTGTTCTTTTGTTCCAAAATTAGAAATAGCATATGCACCCAAAACACCTGTTGAAAAAAGAGGAGAGGGTGTAAGAGTTTTACCACATTCTTGCAAAATAACACTTATACCTGCAACACCAAAATCAGAACCACCAAATTCCTCAGGTATGAGAATACCTGACCAGCCTAAATTGACCATTTCTTGCCAAATATCTTTATCCCAAAGGTTTTCATCTTTATTGTCTCTAAGAGATCTAAAATGAGTAACTGGTGTTCTTTCTCGAGCAAAATCTCTTGCAGTATCCCTAAGAAACTCTTGTTCTTCTGTTAGTATTAATTTCATTTTCTTTTATCCTGATTAAATATTTCTAACTTGGAAGACCTAAGACTCTTTTTGATATAACGTTTAATTGAACTTCAGAAGTCCCACCTTCAATAGAATTTCCTTTTGTTCTTAACCAGGCTCTTGTAAGATCTTTGTCTTTTTTATCGAATTCATCTCCATCCCATGCAACTCCATTTATACCGGTGGCAGCAATCATTAATTCATGACGTCTTTTGTTATGTTCAGACCCATATAATTTAAACATTGAAGCAGTTGCGCTAGCTTTTCCGCCTTCATCTTTGGCTCTTTTTAATGTCAATCCAAATGCATGTTCTTTAATTTTATGAGCTGTTATTTGTGATCTATAAAAGCCATTACTAATTTTTCCATCTTCTTCCCCGATATGTTTTTTAGCAATAGAAACAAGATCTCTGCCACTGCCCATACTAGAGGCAAGACCGAAGCTTGATAGAAAAGCTCTTTCATGTTGTAACAATGCTTTTGCAATTGCCCATCCAGCATTTTGTTGACCTATAAGATTTTCTTTTGGTACTTTTACGTCATCAAAAAATGTTTCGCAAAAAGGAGATTTTCCGGATATTAGAGTAATTGGTTTTGTGCTGACTCCTGCTGTTTCCATGTCAATTAGTAAAAAACTAATACCATCATGTTTTGGCTCTTTTGGACCTGTTCTTACCAAAGCAAATATCCAATCAGCCTTATCCGCATATGATGTCCATACTTTTTGGCCATTCACTATAAAATGATCTCCATTATCTTCAGCTTTTGTAGCAAGACTAGCTAAATCAGATCCAGATCCTGGTTCAGAATATCCCTGACACCATCTAATCTCACCTTTGATAATTTTTGGAAGATGCTCTTTTTTCTGTTCTTCTGTTCCGTATTCAAGGAGTACTGGAGCAAGCATCCAAATACCAAAACTTAATAGTGGCCCTTTAGCACCAATTGCAAATATTTCTTGATTTAGTATTGTCACCTCTTCAGCGGTCAAGCCACCTCCACCATATTCTTTTGAAACTGTTGGCATCGTCCATCCCTTAGCCCCCATTCGATCAAGCCATAGCTTTGATTCAGGATTTTTATATTCAGCTTTCCTACCACCCCAGACCTCATCAATAGGAATTGAAGGGTTTGCACCAGCTCTCATAGACTTAGGACAGTTATCTTTGAGCCATTCCTTAACCTCTTTTCTGAATTCTTCTAAATTTTGCATATGTTTTTATATATATTTTTGAACTGTAAAACATTCTATATCAAAGTTTATCTTGTTCAAAAGAAATAAAATGTTCAATATTTATCAATGATATCTATATTCTTTACGTAAGAGTTGATTGAAATAGTATAATTCCTCCATGTTTAAAAATATTGGAATTTATATTAAAGAAAAATCTGGCGAGGGTATTGACTCTCATGGCCTTGATGTCTTAATTGATAATTTAAAAAAGCATACTCCAAAAGTTTTTATCGAAGATACTTCTAAATATAAAAATAACTCTTTGATAACTATAAAACATAGTGAATTTGTATCTAAGGTTGATTTAATTATTGTTTTTGGTGGCGACGGAACTCTTTTAAGATCTGCAAGAAAATATCTTGAACATAATATTCCCATTCTTGGTATAAACATGGGTACGGTTGGTTTTTTGACTGATGTAAAAACCGAAGATTTCGAGTCAATTATAAAAGATGTGATTGATGGCAATTGCAAAATAGAAGAAAGAAATCTTGTCAGCGCCTCTTTTAATAATACGACAGCATATGGTCTTAATGAAATCGTTATTCACTCTGGTGCATATACCCAGCTAATGAGGTACAGACTATCTGTAAATGATAAAGTTGTTTATGAGCAACGTTCAGATGGGCTAATTATTGCTACGCCTACTGGATCGACCGCTTATGCTCTTTCAGCTGGCGGACCTATCATCCATCCAGGCTTGGATGTTTGGACAATACTTCCAATGTTGCCTCAGAGTATCTCATCCCGTCCTTTTGTTATTTCTTCGGATGAGAAAGTTAAAGTAAATCTATTAAGAGGACCTTTAGACATAGCAAAGATTTGTGCTGATGGTCAGGAGGATATTCCAGTACCATATCTAGAAGATATACAGATTTCAAAAATGGAACATAAATTAAGGCTAGTTCACCCAATAAATAATGATTTTTTTGAAGCTTGCAGAGAAAAGTTAGGATGGAGTTTAGATATATCTAAGAAGAGTTCTTAAATGAATATTAAAAATCTTCACATACCTATTATCATTGTATCTGTGATTATTGCTTTAATATCAAATTACGGAAGCTTTGTATCTGCTATTGAGCCATTTACTTTTTTAAAAATGGATTTAAATTCTATCGAAAGAGGTTATATTAATTTTTATTCAATAGATTCCACATACAATATCAATAATGAATGGTGGAGGTTAGTTACCCCAATGCTAATTCATTTTTCATTTGCTCACTTAGTTTTTAATTGTCTTTGGGTATATGTTTTAGGGTCAAAAATTGAATTGTTAGATGGACACTTTGCATTTTTGAATTTAGTAATTTTTTCATCTGTATTCTCAAATTTAGCACAATATTTTTTTGGAGGACCAACATTATTTGGAGGTTTGTCTGGAGTTATATATGGAATGCTTGGTTATTGCATGATAGTTGAGTTTGAAACTAAACAAGAGACTTATGGGTTACCACCTGCTATATATTTATTCATGATAGTTTGGTTAATTTTAGGATTTTTAGGCATACTTAATTTGTTTGGTTTTGGTAATGTTGCTAATTATGCTCACCTAGGGGGGCTTATTTCAGGCATTATCTTTGCTATGATAGCGAGGTTTATAGATAAAGAAAAATGAAACAAATTAAAAAAGCAATTTTACCTGTAGCCGGTTTTGATACAAGATTCTTACCAGCAACAAAAGCAATCCCAAAAGAAATGCTACCAATAATAGATAAACCTTTGATTGAATACGCAGTAGAAGAAGCTGTTGATGCTGGTATAGAAGAAATTATCTTTATCACAAGTCATACAAAAATTGCTATTGAAAATCATTTTGATACAAACTTTGAACTTGAAGAAAAGCTTGCTAAGAATTCTAAAACTGATTTCATAGAATTAATTAATCCTAAAAAGTTTAAAAATATTAGATTTACTTATGTAAGACAAAAATCTCAGAAAGGACTTGGCGATGCTATAAATCATGCATCCCATTTAATAAACAATGAACCTTTCGCTATTTTATTAGCAGATGATTTAATTTTTTCTGAAGAAAGTTGCTTAAAACAATTAATAAAAGTTTACGAAGACTTGGGGTCGTCTGTTATCGGTGTGAATGAAGTATCCAAAGAAGATATTTCTAAGTATGGCGTTATAGATCCAGAATATATTAATTCAGACATTAGAATTAAAAATTTAATAGAAAAACCTGATTTATCTGAAGCTCCATCAAACCTTGGTATTGTGGGGAGGTACATACTTAATAGTGAAATATTTAAATATCTAGAAAAAGTTAAAGAAGATTCATCTAATGAAATACAGTTAACAGATGCTATTAAATTAATGCTATCTGATCAAAAAGTTTTTGCATGTAAATACACAGGTAAAAAATTTGATTGCGGTTCTAAGAAAGGCTTTGTAGCTGCCACTGTTTTTAAAGGGCTGCAAGATGAAACGATTAAAAAAGCAATCCACGATTTAGTAAAAAAAGTTTGAATATTTTTCTTTCAATTTTTAAATTATTTCCACCAGAGCTTTCGCACTCAATTGCTCTTAACTCATTAAATATATTATATAAATTAAAACTTTTGAGTTTTTTTAAACCTAAAATAAAAAATAAAAACCATGAACTGTTTGGTCTTAATTTCAAAAATAAACTTGGTACTGCTGCTGGACTTGATAAGAATGGAGATTTTATTGATTGCTTGGGAGGGCTAGGTTTTGGTTTTTTGGAAGTTGGAACTGTTACACCACTGCCTCAAACAGGGAATGCTAAACCAAGAGTTTTTCGTTTATTTGGAGAGCAAGCAGTAATCAACAGGTTGGGTTTTAATAATAAAGGAGTAGATCATCTAGTTAAAAACTTAAAAAAAAGAAGTTTTGATGGTGTCGTTGGCGTAAATATTGGTGCAAACAAAGATTCTAAAGGTCAAAGAAGAATCGATGATTATCTAGAATGTTTAAGGAAAGTATCTAATTTTTCTGATTATGTAACAATCAATATTTCCTCCCCAAATACTCCAGGCCTTCGTGATTTACATAATACTGAGAATATAAAAAAACTTATTTTCGCCGTTGAGCAAGAGATAGAAAAAATAAATTTTTTACGACCTGTTTTTTTAAAAATTTCTCCAGATGAGTCATTTGAACTTATTCAAAATATTGCAGAGATGATTGAAAGTTCAACACTTACAGGTTTAATCATATCAAATACAACCTTAAGTAGGGATGGCATACAAGATAAAGACCAACATATTAAAGGCGGACTTTCCGGCGCTCCTTTGATGAATAAATCAACTAAAATACTTAATCTTGTAAATAACAATTATCCGAATCTAGCTCTTATAGGAGTTGGAGGGGTTATGTCTAAATCTGATTTTGATAAAAAAATTCAATCAGGAGCTTCATTGGTTCAAATTTATACTGGATTTATAATCAAAGGTCCTAAGATTGTTATGGAAATTCTTAAGTAAATAGAATATGGAATATGCAGTAATTTTTATAGTTATAGCTTTCCTAATTGGTACTTTAGGTTTTGCTGTACCATCTAAGTCATCAAGGAAAATTTCAGTTTTAAGAATGGAGGCATCAAAGATTGGATTTAAGATTTCATCATCATCTATTGGTAAAAATTTATTCAAAAACAAAGATTTTAATAGCATGATTTATCAGATCAAAAATACAGCTAAGTTAAAAGAAGCTCATTTTTTTAGAGACAAAGATGAATTAATTTTGTATTCTCCTCTCAAGTTAAAGTACTCAGATGAGTACAGTGAGATACAAAATGAGTTAAAAAACTTATCTCCATCTGTTGAAGAGATAATCTTTTCTAAATCATTTATTTCATTCATTTGGAAAGAAAGTAAAGGGCTTGATGAGCTAATAAAAATTAATAACCTGCTTAAAAATTTTTAAAAAAGTCTTGTCAAATCATCACCATTAGTGGTATTTCTAAAAAAAGGAACACAGTTTTAATTATGGCAAAATCATTAGTAATCGTTGAATCACCTGCAAAAGCTAAAACAATATCTAAGTATTTAGGTAAGGAATATATTGTAGAGTCTAGTGTTGGTCATATCAGAGATTTACCAAAAAAAGCTTCTCCAAACTCTAAAAGATCATCTATACCAAAAGATGTATCACCAGAAGAAAAAGCAAGACTTAAAGCAGTTAATGATAGAAATAGATTGATTAGAAGGATGGGTATAGATCCAGATAATGGATGGACTGCAGACTGGCAAATAATTCCTGAAAAAGAAAAGGTAATTAAATCTCTTCGAAAAGCAGCAAAAGGGGTTGATCATATTTATCTTGCAACTGACCTTGATAGAGAAGGTGAGGCAATAGCATGGCACTTAAAGGAAGCTTTGGGACCTGAAAAATATGAATATTCTCGAGTCAGATTTAATCAAATTACTAAGCCTGCAATAATTGATTCCTTTGCTGATCCAAAAGAAATTGATTTAGACTTAGTTAAGGCCTACAGAGCAAGACGATTTTTAGATAAGGTAATTGGTTTTGAATTATCTCCATTGTTATGGAAAAAAATTGCCAGAGGACTATCTGCTGGAAGAGTTCAATCAGTCGCTTTAAGAGTTTTAGATGAAAGAGAAAGGTTAATACAAGAATTTATTCCTGAAGAGTTTTGGGAAGTTTCAATGTCTCTTCAAAAGAATGACTTGATTATTCCATTTAATTTAAATAGAAAAAAATCAGATCCTTTACTTAAAGAAGAGGAAGCAAGAAAGATTGAAAGTAGTATTCGTAACTCAGATCTTTCTATAAATGAAATTGTTAAAAAACCCGTCAAAGCCAAACCTAGAGCTCCTTTTATAACATCTACTCTTCAGCAGGCTGCAAGTACTAAGCTTAGCTTTGGTGTCAAGAGAACAATGCGCGTTGCACAAAAATTATATGAAGCAGGGCATATTACTTATATGAGAACAGATGCTCCAAGCTTAAGTAAAGAATCCATTCAAGATGCTAGAAATTTTATTGCAGAAAGGGTGGGTGAGAAATATCTCACTAATGCTCCAAGAATATACTCAAGTACAGAAAATGCTCAAGAAGCCCATGAGGCTATTAGACCTACTAATGCATTTGTGACAGGTGATGACTTGTTAAATCAAACCGAAGAAGAAAAAAGACTTTATCAATTAATTTGGCAGCAATATATTGCTTCACAAATGCCTGATGCTGAATATTTATCAACTTCTGCAAAAATAAATATCGGTGAATATACCTTCTCAGCAAAAGGAAGGGAGGTCATTTTTGATGGTTTCACTAAAATTTCTCAACCCATGAGATCAGATGATGATGATATTTTGCCTCCACTTTCTGAGGGAGATAATCTTGATTTAAATGAAATAAAATTAGAACAAAAATATACAAAGCCACCTGCAAGATTTTCTGAAGCAGCCCTTGTGAAAGAGTTAGAAAAAAAAGGAATAGGAAGACCCTCTACATATGCAAATATTATTTCTACTATTCAGGACAGAGGATATGTTGAAATTCAAAATAGAAGATTTTTTGTAAAAAAAATTGGTCATATTGTCACTGAAAGGTTGTTAGAAAGTTTTGATGACATCATGGATTATGAATTTACTGCAAATTTAGAAAATAATCTTGATAGTGTTGCAAGGGGTGAGTTAGATTGGAAAAATGTTCTAGATAATTTTTATAGTGCTTTTCAAAAAGATTTAATCTCAGCTTCTGATGAAAACGGTATGAGGGGTAATCAACCTACTTCTACCAATATTTCTTGCCCATGCGGAAAAACAAACATGGTTATTAGAAATTCTTCTAATGGAGTTTTTTTAGGATGCTCTGGCTACCAAAATTTAGGAGATGATAAGTGTAAAGAAACCTTAAATTTGGTTTCTGGTGATGAGGCTATAAGTATTGATGACACAGAAGAGGCAGAAAACTTATTAATTAAAAGAAGATGTGAAAAATGTGACACCAGCATGGATAATTATCTTATTGATGAAGGGCGCAAATTACATGTTTGTGGAAAAAATCCAGATTGTGACGGTTATTTTATAGAAGAGGGTCAATTCAAGATTAAAGGCTATGATGGCCCAACATTAGATTGCCATAAGTGTGGTGCTGAAATGCAATTAAAAACTGGAAGGTTTGGCAAGTACTTTGGATGTCTCAATGATAATTGTGGAGCAACAAGAGCCTTGCAAAGAAATGGTGAACCAAAACCAATCATGATGGAACCAATATCTATGCCTGATTTAGCTTGCCTTAAATGCGAAGATCATTATCTTTTAAGAGATAGCATGAAAGGTTTATTTTTAGCAGCAAGCAAGTATCCTAAAAACAGGGAAACAAGAGCTCCTAAAGTTTCAGAGATAAATAGTCTTTCTTCAGAGATATCTGAGGCTTGCAGATTTCTACCAAATATCAACAAGCATTTATATCTTATGAGTGCTCCTGAAAAGGACAGAGACGGCAATCCATATGTCATAAGGTATAACAAAGCTGAAGATGTTCACTACTTAGCATCAGAAAAGGATGGTAAAAAAACTAAGTGGACTGCTGTGTATGAAAATGGTGAATGGGCTCAGAACCTTAAAACTTAGTGAACCCAAAAGAATTAGTAAATTTATATTTAGATATTTGTGAAGATATCTCAGAAAACTTAATCTTTGACAACTCAAATCAAGATAAAAATAATTTATATCTATTTTTGTCATCTCTTGAGCAAAGTCTAGACTTTCTAGCTTTAGACGTTAGCTCAATACTAAATTTGGATATCAAATCTTTCGCTAAATTAAATTACTTATCAAAATGGGACAGCCTTGTTGAAGAGCCAGCAATAAAAAATATTATAAAGAATGAGTTTAATAATTCAGATGGAATATTTTTATTAATAAAATCAACCAAAGAAAAGCTATTTAATCCAATAGATACAACAATTATTGCCTCAAATGACACTATTAACTTGAAAAAAATTAATTTGATATTAGATAAATATAAAAGGTTTATGCTGTTGCTTCGCAAAACTCTTGAGGAATGTTAAGCTTTAGTAATACGGAGAAAAAATGTCAAATTATCTAGAATTAGCTCAATTGCCTGACGGAAGTATAGTTTTAAGAAGATCGGACGATCACGATAATCCTATTGTAAAAATAGATTTCTCTTCAGAATCTAAAGAATTTCTTCAGGGTCAGGAACTGGCAGTTGCCAAGGAAATGATTAGAGCTGGAATTGAAAGCGTTAGTGGAAGTGTTAGCGATTTTGATGAGTTCTTTGACAGCCAAAAAGAAAGACTTTCAAAGAAACCAGTAATTCTGCATTAATTTTCTCTAATTAATCCTACGCTTTTACCTTCAATAAATAATTCTGTTTCTTCAAGATTTACTTCTATATCATTAAAATCATTATTTGCAGGTTTTAAGTGAACAATATTTGGAGCACTTCTTTGGAAATACTTAACTGTTACCTCATCTTCAATTCGAGCAATAACGATATCTCCATTTCTTATTTCTTGTGTTTTCTTAACAGCAATAAGATCATCTTCCATGATTCCAGCATCTTTCATACTTAAACCACGCACCCTAAGAAAATAATCAAAATCTGAACCAAAAAATCCTTTAGGACAATTCAAAACTTTCTCAACATTTTCACTTGCTAGGGTTGGAGAGCCTGCCGCAACCAAACCTACAATAGGATATTCGTTATCTTCGCTAGTAATCTCTGGATTTATAATTGATATTCCTCTAGACGCTCCACTCTCAATAGAGATAAAACCTTTTTTTTCTAAAGCTCGAAGATGCGTTTCGGCTGAATTGGGTGATTTGAAACCTAATTCTCTACATATATTTGCTCTAGTTGGAGGAAAACCTGTTTTATTTATGTAAACTTGAATACAATCAAGTACTTTTTGTTGTTGAGGTGTTATATCTTTCATATTCTTTAAATTATACTATATATTTATACAGTATAATTGAAAAATATAAATTAAAGCAAGATAAATAATGAGTGATAAATCAAAATTAATTATAGGTATTTCTTCAAGAGCTTTATTTAATCTCGATGAGAGCCATGAAATATATAAAAAAGAAGGTTTAGATTCATATCGAGATTATCAAATTGCAAATGAGGAAAAAACTCTTGAACCAGGTCAAGCTTTTAGCTTGGTCAAGAAGATTCTTAGTATTAATTCCCTTTACAAAGATAGACAAAGAATAGAAGTAATTCTTCTTTCTAGAAATACATCTGATACTGGATTGAGAATAAGAAATTCCATCGAGGCTCATGGCTTAGATATTAGTAGAGCTGCCTTTTGTGGCGGAGAAAGTCCTCATAGATACGTTAAAGATTTTGGAGTACACCTCTTTTTATCAAGCAGTTTTGAAGATGTTAAATTAGCCATTGAAAGTAATGTAGCTGCAGCAACTATTATTTCTAAAGAAGGTGAAAGTAATTCGCAGTCTAATAATGAGCAATTAAAAATAGCCTTTGATGGAGATGCTGTAATTTTCTCTGATGATTCTGAAAAAGTTTTCCATGAAGAGGGATTAGATGCATTCATTGAAAATGAAGTCATGGCTACATCGCCATTAAAAGAAGGACCTTTTAAATCTTTTCTTGTAGAACTAAACAAGATACAAAATGATTTCGATATAAATGAGTGCCCAATAAGAACCGCACTTGTTACTGCAAGATCTGCACCATCAGATAAACGAGTTATAAAGACTCTCAGAGAATGGGGCGTAAGAATAGATGAATCTTTATTCTTAGGCGGTATGTCTAAACAACATTTTCTTAAATCTTTTGAAGCTGATATCTTTTTTGATGACCAAAAAAAACATATCATGGAAGCTATTAACACTACTGCATCGGGACATGTTCCCTATGGAATAAAAAATAAATAAAAGGACTTATCATGGAAATAGTATGTTTTGACATGGAAGGAACACTCACTCCAGAAATTTGGGAGCAGATAGCATCAAATACTGGAATAGATGAATTTAATAAGACTACTCGAGATATCCCAGACTATTCTGACTTGATGGATTTTAGATTGGATGTAATGAAAAAAAATAATTTAAAGTTATCAGATATTCAAAAAGCATCAGGTGAATTAGATCTTTTGGATGGAGCTGAAGAATTTTTAAACAATATAAGACAAAATTTTCAAGTTGTTATACTTTCTGATACCTTTCATGAAATTGCAAAACCTTTAATGGATAAAATGGGACATCCTTTACTTTTATGTCATAACTTGGAAGTAGTGAATGATGAAATAATTTCATATAAATTGCGTCATAAGCATGCCAAAAAACAGGCAATTACTGCTTTTCAATCAATTGGTTACAGGTGTCTAGCGGCAGGAGATTCTTATAATGATATCCAAATGTTTGAGGTTGCAGATAAAGGATTTTTTATGAACGCGCCAGAGAAAATTTCATCAAGCTATCCTGATATCCCTTCTTTTAATAATTACAATGATTTAGAACATGCAATTAAAGATAGCTCACATTTTGTTAAATGAATGACAAATTAAAATTAGATAACTACGAAAGGCCTAAACTGCAAATGCCAGATGAAGGCACTAATTTGTTATTGCATAGTTGTTGCGCCCCTTGTGCTGGAGAGATTATGGAAGCATTAGCTGCTTCTGATATTAAGACTACGGTATATTTCTATAATCCAAATATTCACCCAGACGAAGAATATGAAATACGCAAAAATGAAAACAGAAGGTTTTGTGAAAAACTTGGTTTTGAATGTATAGATGCTGACTATGATAAAGATAATTGGTTTGATAGAGTTAAAGGTCTTGAGGATGAGCCTGAAAGAGGTAAACGATGCACTCAATGCTTTGATATGAGATTTGAAAGATCCGCATTATATGCAAATGAAAATAATTATGGCGTATATGCAACAACCTTGGGAATATCTAGATGGAAAGATATGAATCAAATTAATACTTCTGGCCACAAAGCTGCAGAAAGATATAAGGATGTTACTTATTGGGATTTTAATTGGAGGAAGCAAGGCGGCTCATCAAGAATGATTGAAATCTCCAAGAGAGAAGAATTTTATCAACAAGAATATTGCGGATGCGTATATAGCTTAAGAGATACAAATAGGTGGAGAAGAAAAAATAACAAAGAAAGAATTATTCGGGGTGTAAAATTCTACGGATAATTTAGCATTTGGGAAACAGGCCTCGTGTGCATTATAATTCTTCAACCATGTCAGCAGGCCAAAAATTTAGAAACGCATTAAAAGATAATAAACCTCTTATTATTCCAGGTACTATTAATGCTTATTCTGCGATATTGGCAGAAAAATCCGGTCATAAAGCTATATACCTCTCAGGTGGAGGTGTCGCTGCCGCATCGTATGGACTGCCAGACCTCGGAATTACATCAATGGAAGACGTTTTAATAGATGTTAAAAGAATCACCAATGCTTCTTCTTTACCTTTACTTGTAGATATTGATACAGGCTGGGGTGGAGCTTTCAATATATCAAGAACAATTAAGAACATGATTGATGCAGGCTGTGCTGCTGTTCATATGGAAGATCAAGTTTCTCAAAAGAGATGCGGACACAGGCCAAATAAATCACTAGTCACTAAGGAAGAAATGCAGGATAGAATAAAAGCAGCTGTCGATGGAAGACAGGATGAATCTTTTTTTATAATGGCTAGAACTGATGCTATAGCTTCTGAGGGAATCAATGGAGCCGTTGATAGAATTTCAGCCTATGTTGAAGATGGTGCAGATGGTATATTTCTTGAAGCAGCAACTAGTCTGGAAGAATATTCAGCAGTCAAAGATAAAATTGAAGTGCCTATACTTGCTAATATTACAGAATTTGGAGAAACACCACTATTTTCAAAAGATGAACTTGCTAATGTTGGAGTAGATATGGTTCTTTATCCATTAACAGCATTTAGAGCAATGAGCCAAATTGCGGAAAAAGTTTACATTTCACTTGCTAAAGAGAGGACACAAGAAGGTCTCTTGGATATAATGCAGACCCGGGAAGAATTATACGAACGCTTAAATTATCATAGTTTTGAACAAAAACTCGATGAATTATATAAAGATTAAGAATTAGAATAAGAGGATAATATGGTAAAAAAATTAGAAGGTGCTGGACTTAGAGGACAGGTAGCAGGAGAGACATCTCTCTCAACTGTTGGTCAAATAGAAGGCTTGGCTTATAGAGGACATAAAATAGAAACTCTTGCCGAGAAAGCTACTTTCGAGGAAGTTGCATACCTACTTCTATACAACAAATTACCCAATACAACAGAACTTAAAGAATATAAAGAATTATTAAAAAGTCAAAGGGATCTTCCTCTATCTTTAAAAGAAGTTCTTCAAAAGATACCAGCTTCAGCTCATCCCATGGATGTTATGAGAACTGGAACATCAATGCTTGGCAATCTTGAACCTGAAGGTGACTTTACCAATCAACTAGATTCTATAAATAGAATGATAGCTACAATGCCTTCAATTGTTACTTATTGGTATAAATACTCTCATGATGGAGAGGACATTAGTTTGGTAAATGATGAAGACTCAATGGCTGGACATTTTCTTCATATTCTTCATGGAAAAACACCAAACGATCTTCATAGAAAAGTTATGGATGTGTCTTTAGTTCTATATGCTGAACATGAGTTTAATGCATCTACTTTTACAGGAAGGGTATGTGCTTCAACTATGTCAGATATACATTCATGTGTTGTTGCTGCTATTGGTTCATTAAGAGGTCCATTACATGGTGGAGCAAATGAAAAGGCTATGGAATTAATTGAAAACTGGACATCAAGAGAAGAGGCTAAAGAAAAAATCTTATCCATGCTAGCAAACAAAGAAAAAATTATGGGCTTTGGTCATGCTGTATATTCGATTCGTGATCCTAGAAATGCAGTCATCAAGGAATATGCAAAAGAATTATCAAAACTTCATGATAACGATGATTTATATCAAGTGGCTGAAGAGGTTGAAAAAGTAATGGCAGATGAAAAGAAAATGTTTGCTAATGCAGACTTTTTCCATGCACCTGCATACTTTTATATGGGCATTCCAACTAAGTTATTTACTCCTATATTTGTTATGTCTAGAGTTTCTGGATGGACTGCACACTGTATGGAGCAAAGGGCAAATAATAGAATTATCAGACCAAGCGCAGATTATATAGGCGTAGAAAGTTCTGAGTGGGTTGACATAGCAGATAGGGACTAAACCATGTCCTCAAATGTCGATTTAAATATTAGGCCTGGATATGATTCTGTAATCTCTGAAATTGCAGATTACGTTTCAAATTTCAAAATAGAATCTGATCTTGCTTTAGATACTGCAAGAAATTGTCTTATAGATACTATCGGTTGTGGTTTATTAGCATTAAAATTTCCTGCTTGCACAAAAATGCTTGGACCAGTAGTTGAAGGAACTTCTGTTCCTTACGGCGTAAGAGTTCCTGGAACAAATTTTAAATTAGACCCTATCAAAGGCGCATTTGATATTGGTTGTATCATTAGATGGCTAGACTATAACGACACATGGCTTGCTGCTGAATGGGGTCATCCATCAGATAACTTAGGTGGAATATTGGCGGTAGCTGATTTTATTTCACAAAAAAATATATCAGAAGGAAAAGAGCCTTTAAAAATGAAGCAAGTTTTAGAGTCCATGATTATGGCTCATGAAATACAAGGAGTCCTTGCATTAAAAAACAGTTTTAATAAAGTTGGTCTTGATCATGTTGTTTTAGTTAAAGTTGCTTCAACAGCAATTGTTACAAAACTCATGGGAGGTACCTCAGATCAAATTAAAGATGCGGTTAGTCAGGCTTGGGTTGATGGCCAAAGTCTCAGAACATATAGGCATGCACCAAATGCAGGTTCAAGAAAAAGTTGGGCTGCCGGTGATGCTACCAGTAGAGCAGTAAGACTTGCTATGATAACTTTATCTGGCGAAATGGGATATCCGGGTGTTTTATCAGCACCTGTCTGGGGTTTTGAGGATGTTTTATTTAAAGGAGAGCAATTATCTCTTCCTCAAGCATTTAATTCGTATGTTATGGAGAATATCTTATTTAAAATTAGTTTCCCTGCTGAATTTCATGCTCAAACAGCAGTTGAGGCAGCAGTAATTCTTCACCCTCAAATAAAAGATAAGTTAGATGAAATAAAGTCTGTAGAAATTACTACTCATGATTCAGCTATAAGAATTATCTCTAAAGTAGGTGAGCTCAATAATCCTGCTGATAGAGATCATTGTCTTCAATACATGGTTGCTATTGGTCTTATTAAAGGCAACTTAGTTGCAGAAGATTATGAAGACGATGTGGCTTCAGATCCTAGAATTGATGCATTAAGAGAAAAAATGATCATAAACGAAGATAAAAGATATTCTGTTGAGTATCATGAGGCAGACAAAAGGTCTATAGCAAATAAAATTCAAATTCATTTTAATGACGGAACTTCTACTGATGAAATAGAAGTTGAATATCCAATTGGACATAAAAGAAGAAGAGAAGAAGGAATCCCAGTGCTAGAAAAGAAATTTTTGAATAATCTACAAATTACATATACTCAAGATAAGTGTGAAGAAATTTATTCACTTTGTACAAATCAACAAAAATTAGAAAACACATCGGTAATAGACTTTCAGGAACTATTTGCAGTAGAAAGCAATAATTTCTAATAATTTGAAAATAGCCTAAATAACCCCTAAAATAAGGCGTTTTATCAATTTTGGACTATAATCACTGCCATGTCAGGCAATACGTTTGGAAATATTTTTAAAGTTACTACCTTTGGTGAGAGTCATGGGCATGCTTTAGGCTGCATTATTGATGGCTGTCCTCCTAATTTAGAGATTGACGAATCAGACATACAAATTGAATTAAATAGAAGAAAACCTGGGCAATCTGATGTAACAACTCAGCGAAAAGAAGACGATTCAGTTCAAATTCTATCAGGTGTCTTTGAAGGAAAAACACTCGGCACGCCCATAAGTTTATTAATTTTTAATAAAGATCAGCAATCAAAAGATTATTCAAACATTAAAGATTCATTTAGACCAAATCATGCTGATATAACTTATCAGGCTAAATACGGACACAGAGATTATAGGGGTGGAGGTCGATCAAGTGCTAGAGAGACTGCTATGAGAGTTGCTGCCGGAGCAATAGCTAAAAAATATCTTTCTCAATATGGTGTAAAGACAACAGGTTATGTTTCTCAGATTGGCAATATTTCGGCTGAGTCTATTACGCCAGAATCAGCTAATAAAAATAAATATTTTTTTGGTGACATGTCTAAAATAGAAGCTCTAAATACTATGTTTGATGAATTAATTGCTGAGGGTAATTCTGTTGGAGCAAAGCTCGGAGTTTGTGTAGAAAACTGCCCTGTAGGCCTTGGTGAGCCTGTTTTTGATAAACTTAATGCAGACCTTGCCAAAGCAATCATGAGTATTAATGCAGTTAAATCTGTTTCTATTGGTAATGCAGAAAACATATTAAATCTCAAAGGTTCAGAAATACGTGATGAAATAAGATCAGATGGCTTCGCTTCAAATAATGCTGGAGGTATTCTAGGCGGAATTTCTAACGGAGATAATATAGAGCTAGACTTTTTAATTAAACCAACTTCTAGTATTAAAAAGAAAGGAAAAACTGTAGATAAAGATGGTAATGAAGTTGATATAGAAGTTATTGGTCGACATGATCCATGTGTTGGTATTCGTGCAGTGCCTATAGCAGAAGCAATGGTCAATCTAGTAATCATGGACCATCTATTAAGAAACCGTGCTCAATGCGGTGAGGTCGAACAAAAACTACCCTTTACCAAGTAACATGCCAAAGACTTTATACGACAAGCTTTGGGAAGAGCACCATATAACAACCCTAGAATCTTCTGAATCTTTACTTTATATTGATAGACAATACCTTCATGAAGTTACATCACCTCAAGCCTTTGAAGGGCTAACTAAAAAAGGTTTAACACCTTGGAGGCTAAATGCGAATATTGCTACACCCGATCATAATGTTCCTACTGAGAGAGGCAAATCATTTCAAACAGAGAATATTTTAGATGAAATATCAAAAATACAAGTTGTTGAGCTCGATAAAAATTGTAATAAGTTCGGAATCAAACAATTTGATATAACATCAGTCAATCAGGGAATAGTTCATGTTATTGGCCCAGAATTGGGTTATACCTTGCCTGGAATGACAATCGTATGCGGTGACTCTCATACTTCTACTCATGGAGCTTTTGGCTGCTTAGCAATGGGTATTGGGACATCTGAAGTAGAGCATGTTCTTGCAACCCAAACGCTTAAGGTTTCAAAATTGAAAAATATGAATGTTCGATTTAATGGAAATCCACAGAGCGGTGTAACATCTAAAGATATTGTTTTATACCTCATTGGAAAAATTGGAACCTCTGGTGGAAATGGTCATGCAATAGAATTCTCTGGTTCATACATAGAAAGTATATCCATGGAAGCTAGAATGACCATATGCAATATGTCCATTGAAGCAGGTGCTAAAGTTGGTTTAATTGCTCCTGATGCAACTACGATCGAGTACGTAAAGAATCATTCTCAATTATCTGAAGAAGAATTTGATTCTGCTTGTATTCATTGGAGCAAGCTAATATCAGATACTGAGGCAGTATTCGATAAAGAAATAGAAATTGATGTTTCACTAATTAAGCCACAAGTTACATGGGGAACTTCTCCGGAAATGGTCATAGACTTTGATGAAGATATACCTGATTTAAATAATATAGAGGCAGAAAATAAAAGAAATATTGAGTTGGCAAAACAATATATGGGTATTGAAGAAAATCAGAAATTAACCGATCTTAAATTTGATAAAGTTTTTATTGGGTCTTGCACAAACTCAAGAATCGAAGATCTGAGAGAGGTCGCCAAGGCAGTAGATGGTAAGAGTGTTTCGGATACTATTGTCGAAGCAATAGTTGTACCGGGTTCTGGTTTGGTAAAGGAGCAAGCAGAGTCCGAAGGATTGGATATTATTTTTCAAAAAGCAGGTTTTATTTGGAGAGATCCAGGATGCTCAATGTGCTTGGGTATGAATCCGGATCAATTAAAGCCTTATGAAAGATGTGCCTCAACATCAAATAGAAATTTTGAAGGCAGACAGGGCAATCTTGGAAGAACACATTTAATGAGCCCCTTAATGGCTGCTTTAACAGCTGTTAATGGAAGAGTGGTAGATCCGTCATGAAGATAGAAGGTAACGAATTAATTATAAGCGGAGTAGTTGCCTCTATTGATAGAGATAATATTGATACCGATCAGATTATTCCTACAGAATATTTAAAATCTATAAAGAAATATGGGTTTGAGGATTACTTGTTTGATGGATGGAGATATCTTGATGATGGTAAGTTGGGAGTATTGAAGGGTGACAGGCAACAGAATCCTGACTTTATACTCAATAAAGTACCTTTTGATAAAGCGACAATTTTATTAACAAGAGATAATTTTGGATGCGGTTCATCCAGAGAACATGCTGTTTGGGCTTTAAGAGATTTTGGTATTAAAGCTGTTATTGCCTCTTCTTTTGGAGATATTTTTTATAACAACTGTTTTAAAAATGGTGTTTTACCAATTAGACTTAGTAAAGATCAAATAGATAACTTATTTAAGGCTTTTGATAAAGGATTTACTGAATTAACTGTAAGTTTAGATTCAAAAAAAATATCACAAAATGAAACAGAATTATATTCTTTTGAAGTTGAAGACAATCTTCTTGAAAGAATTATTTATGGCTTAGATGACGTTGATATGACACTTAAGTTTAAAGAAAAAATAATGAGCTTTGAACAAATTAGAAAAAAAGAAAAACCATGGATATTTTCAAATGAGTAAAGAAATATTAATTCTACCTGGTGATGGTATTGGGCAGGAGGTGACTAGTTCTGCAAAAGAAGTTTTAGATTATTTAATCACCGAATATAGTCTAGATTTTAATATCACTGAAATGGATGCAGGTGGCACTGCTTATGATAAACACGGATCTCCTCTGCCGGATAATGTCTTAGCAAAAGCAAAAAAATCTGATGCTATTTTGTTTGGAGCTGTCGGTGGGCCAAAATGGGATAACCTAGGGTGGGATGATAGACCAGAGCAGGCACTTTTATCTCTAAGGAAAGAATTAGAATTATTTGCAAATCTTAGACCTGCATTTTTATTTAATGAATTAGCATCAGCATCGCCAATCAAGAATCATATTATTGAGAACTTAGACATTCTTATAGTCAGAGAGCTTACTGGCGGTATATATTTTGGTGAGCCAAGAGCAATTGTTGAAGATGAGACTCCTTCTTATGCATTTAATACAATGATCTATAACGAGGATGAGATAAAGCGAATAGCAAAAGTAGCATTTGAAGCAGCTCAAAAAAGAGGTGGAAAATTGTGTTCCGTAGAAAAAGCAAATGTCTTAGAAGTTTCAAAATTTTGGAGATCAATTGTTACCGATATGGCAAAAGATTTTCCTGATGTCGAATTGTCTCACCAGTTAGCTGACAATACTGCAATGCAACTTGTTCTTAATCCAAACCAGTTTGATGTAATTGTTTCTAGTAATTTGTTTGGTGATATTTTATCTGATATTGCTGCAACATTATCAGGTTCGATCGGAATGCTCCCATCAGCATCGATAAATAGCTCATCTCAAGGTATGTATGAACCATGTCATGGAAGCGCTCCTGATATTGCTGGAATGAATATTGCTAATCCAATAGCAATGATTGCATCACTTGGTATGGCTCTTAAGTATTCTTTAGAGCAAAAAGAATTAGCCGATAAGATTGATGCAGCTATTAAAGAATTTATATCACAAGGTTATAGAACAAAAGACATTAGCACTAACGATGAATATGTTAAAACTTCTGAAGTAGCTGCAATTTTAATAGGAATTTTAAAAAATGGATAAAGCGTTAAACATGGCTCTAGTAGGCGCATCTGGTGTTGTTGGACAAAAAATACTTCAGTTATTAGAAAAAAAAGAGATTAAAATTGATAATCTTTTTCCTCTTGGAAAATCTACTGTTGGCCAAGCTATCAATTTTCAAAATCATGAATATATTATTGGGGACTTAGATTCATTTGATCCAAAAACAGCAAATATTACAATTTTTTCTGCCGGAGGCTCAGTTGCAAAGAAGTATGCAAAGAAATTTGTTGAAGCTGGAAGTTACGTTATTGATCTGTCATCTGAATTCAGATACGACGATGACATACCTTTGATTATCCCAGAAATTAATGGAGATATTATTGAAAGTTTAGAGGAGCCGACATTGATAGCCAATCCAAATTGTTCAACATCTCAACTGCTAATGGTTTTGAAACCCATCCATGAGAAGTATGGTATTGAGTTCTTAAATATCGCTACCTATCAAGCTGTTTCTGGAACAGGTAAAGAGGCGGTTGAAGAGCTAAGATCTCAAACATACGAGAGTGAATCTCCTGAATCAAAAGTGTATCCAAAACCTATTGCTTTCAATGTAATACCTCAATGTGATATCTTCTTAGATAATGCCTTTACCAAAGAGGAAATGAAATTAGTATGGGAAACAAAGAAAATTTTAGATCCAAATATTGATGTTCAAGCAACTTGCGCAAGAGTACCTGTATTCAACGGTCATTCTGAAGCAGTTTTTCTAAAAATGTCTAACGATGCTTCAAGAGAAGACATTATTAAAACAGTCCAAGGAAATGAAGGTGTGTGCGTTATGGACAATCCTGAAACCTTAGAATACCCAACTCCCTATGAACAAGCTAATGATTCTGAGGATGTGTATGTAGGAAGAATAAGATCTCAGAATATCCAAGGAGATACATGGGTCTCACTTTGGATTGTTGCTGATAATGTTTATGGAAAGGGCGCTGCTTTAAATGCAGTACAAATCCTTCAAAAATTAATTGCTAATAATAAATTGTGTTAAGAATCTTTTTAATTTCTTTCTTCTTACTTCCGTTAAACATTATTGCTGATGCATTACTCTCATCACCACAGCTAAGTCTTAATAACAAGGGCGAAAGAGTTATTGAATTCAAAATTCAAAGTTCAAGAATCTCCGACAAAGACATTACTCTAAAAGAGTACAAATCAGACGACTTGCTATCCCAAGAAAACATTTCCTACACCCTTTTAGAAAATTTCTCTAACTACAAAACTTTTTCTATTGTTTTAAAAGATGAATATGAAGGAAATTATTTTAACTTTAAGCTTGTTATTAAAAATGAACTCGCTAAAGATATTTTTATTTTTCTACCTTCAAAAATTAATACCTCACCAAAAATAGAATCTCAAAGGACAGTCTATAAACCTGCACCTGTTGAAACTAATATCAGAACACCTGAACCAGCTCAACAAGAGATCATAGAAAATGTTCTAGAGCAACAAAAGGTAATCAAGGCAAGTGATATTAGTACTATGTGGAGCATGGCCTCAAGCATTAAGCAAGAGACAACCAATACTTCGATATATCAAATTATGTGGTCAATATATCTTGGAAATAAAGATGCTTTTATTGATGGGAATATAAACCTTGTAAGAAATGACAAAGACTTAATCATTCCATCTTTCTCAAGCATGGCTAATGTTTCAGATAGTGAGGCAAGAAGTTCAATATTAGCAATGAATGATTCATACTCTTTATCTCTTGTTCCCGCGATGAAGTCATTATTGGTTTTAACTGCACCAAAAATAAAAGAATCACCAGAACCAAAAACTAAAGAAGTTATTGAAGAAGATGTAAATGAATCAATTGATATTACCAATGAAAATTTCAATGATCCAAAAAGTTTTATAGAAAACAATACAAAAACTTTAGAGATGGCTATAGAAAGCAAGGTTGCAGAAGAGCTTATTAAAGAAACTGAAATAATTCAAAATGAAAAAGCCAAAGGGTTTGGATTAATGGATCTTCTTTTTGTAGCATTTGTATCGATTCTCTCAGGAGTTCTTATAGCCCTTATTTATATCCAACTTAAATCAAGGCAACCCAAGAAAATTGAATATGATTTTGAAGAAGCAGAAGATTCTCCATCATCTATTGAAGGCTTGCCAAAAGGCTTAAGCATTCAAAACAACCAAGATGAGCAGCAACTTGATTTAGCAATTACTTACAATGAAATGGGCGATTTTAAAAACGCGAAAACTATTTTAGAAAATCTAATTAAATCAACAGATAGCGATGCGTTAAAAAATACTGCTCAAAGTCTACTAGATAAAATTAGTGAACAGTGAAGTTAGCTTTTACAACTGAGTATGATGGCTCTATCTTTTCAGGATTTCAGAGACAAAAAAATGCAGACTCTGTTCAGCAGAATATAGAAGAAGCATTAGAGAAGATCACTCAAGAAAAAGTAGTTATTAATTATGCCGGCAGAACTGATGCAGGCGTCCATGCTTTATCTCAGGTTTTTGATTTCACGACAGAGCTTGAAAGACCAAACAAAAACTGGATAGATGGAATTAATTCAAATCTTGCAGATTCTGTTGCAGTTACAAGCATCTCAAGGGTTCCAGATGATTTTCATTCTCGCTATTCTGCTATAGAAAGAAGCTATACATACGTAATCTACAACTCAAGAAGTAAACCTTTATTTTTTGGTAATATGTCACACTGGGATAACAATAAAATAGACCAAAATCTACTTAAACTTCAAGCAAATATGTTTTTAGGAACTCATGATTTTACTTCTTTTAGAAGTTCTAGTTGTAATTCAAAGAATCCAACAAAAACCATCAATATGATTGATGTCGAAACTCATGATAAATTTATATTTATTACCATTAAAGCAAATGCATTTTTGCACAATATGGTGAGAATTATGGTTGGAACTCTTTTAGATATTGCTAAAGGAGAAATTAATTCTTCTGTTGAGGAAATTCTTTCAAAAAAAGATAGGAGCTTTGCAGGAAAGACTCTTTCTGCCAAGGGTTTATTTTTTCTTGGACCTAAATATGATTTAAAATTCAATATCGCTAGTCCGATTGAACATTTAATGGATAGGTTTAAAAAATGAACTCACCAAAAGTAAAAATTTGTGGCATTTCTAATATTGAAATTCTAAAAGATTTAATAAATCTTAATATAGATTTTATAGGTTTTATTTTTTATGAAAAAAGCCCTAGGTTTGCAAATAACACTTTTCTTGAATCTATTAAAGATATAGATTTTAAAGACTCAAGACCGGTATGTGTCTATGTTAATCCTGATGAAGATTATGTATATCAAACCTCTTCTTACTTTGATAATCCAATTCTGCAATTTCACGGTGATGAAGAAAATAATTTTTGTGAATCTTTTGGTCTTGATTATTGGAAAGCAATAAGAGTTAAGAATACTGATGATTTAAAAAGCTGCTCTCTTTACAGCTCAGCTCAAGCAATCCTTCTTGAAAATCATAAAGAAGGTTCTTACGGAGGCACAGGCGAATCTTTTAATTGGCAAATATTAAAAGATATTGATAATGATGATCAAAATATTGTTCTTTCTGGTGGAATTAATTCTCAAAATGTCGATAATGCATTAAAGACAAACTCTTGGTGCTTGGATTTGAACTCTGGAGTTGAATCCCAAGAGGGCATCAAAAATATCGAACTAGTAACAAATATTTTAAAAACAATAAAAGCTTATGGCATCTGATAATTTTAATTTTCCTGACAAAGAAGGATTTTTTGGTGAATACGGAGGAAAGTTTGTTCCAGAGACACTGATGTATGCTTTGGAAGAACTAGAAAATACCTACAACAAATTAAAAGATAATAAAGATTTTATAGATGAGTTTTATAAAGATTTATCTGCTTTTGTTGGAAGACCATCACCTTTGTATTTTGCTCAAAGACTAACAGATCATTATGGTTCTGGCTCAATTTGGCTTAAGAGAGAAGATCTTAATCATACAGGTGCTCATAAAATTAATAATACAGTTGGTCAAATTTTGCTTGCTAAGCATATGGGTAAGAAAAGAATTATTGCTGAGACTGGAGCTGGTCAACATGGAGTTGCAACAGCAACTGTTGCAGCAAGACTAGGTTTAGAATGCCATATTTATATGGGCGCTGAAGATGTAAGAAGGCAGTCATTGAATGTATATAGAATTAAATTATTGGGCGCTCAGGTACATCCTGTTGATTCGGGTTCAGCAACTTTAAAAGATGCTCTTAATGAAGCCCTTAGAGATTGGGTTACTAATGTCGATGATACCTATTATATTATTGGAAGCGTTACAGGCCCTCATCCGTATCCAATGATAGTTAGAGACTTTAATTCTGTTGTAGGAAAAGAGGTAATTGAACAATCAAAAGATTTATTTGGAAAAATGCCAGATGCTGTTGTGGCTTGTGTGGGTGGTGGTTCCAATGCCATGGGTATTTTTCATCCATTTATTGATATAAAAGAAACAAGACTTATCGGTGTTGAAGCAGGAGGTAAGGGTGTCGCCACAGGTGAGCATGCAGCGCCTCTTAATGATGGCACTCCGGGAGTTCTGCATGGAGCTCGAAGTTATCTCATGCAGGATGAGGCAGGACAAGTTAAAGATACAAAATCAGTTTCAGCAGGATTAGATTATCCCGGTGTTGGGCCAGAACATTCTTGGTTAAAAGATGTGGGTAGAGCTGAATATGTTGCTGTTAGTGATGAAGATGCATTAAAAGCATTTCATGAAGTTACTGAGCTTGAAGGCATTATGCCAGCTTTAGAAACAGCTCATGCTTTTGCGTATCTAGAACCTTTAATGAAAGAATTAGACTCTTCAGCAAATGTTGTTGTTAATGTATCAGGACGAGGAGATAAGGACATCAACACTGTTGCAGAAATAGATGGAATTAAGTTTTGAATAGACTGTCTTCAAAGTTAGTTGAGCTAAAGAATAGTAATCAAAAAGCTTTGGTTGCTTATTTGGTAGCTGGTGATCCAGATCTAGATACAACCCTTGAACTTATGCACTTATTTGTTGAATCTGGAGTTGATGTTATCGAAATAGGTGTTCCATTTACAGACCCCATAGCAGAAGGTCCTACGATTCAAAGAGCACATGATAGAGCTTTAAAAAATGATATATCATTAAAAATGATTCTAGATTTAGTTAAAAAATTTAGAACAGTTGATCAAGAAACGCCAATCGTGTTGATGGGCTATTTAAATACCTTTATTTCACATATTGATTTGGTGAAGTCTGCTGATAGCAACAGTGTGGATTCTATTTTAGTAGTTGATGTTCCTGGTGAACTTAATTTAGAAACCTATGGAATCTCAAATCCAAATATAAATACCATTTCTTTAATCTCACCAACTACAAAAGAAGACAGAGTAGAGTCTATAGCTAAAAATAGCACCGGATTTATCTATTACGTTAATCTTCGCGGAGTTACTGGTTCTTCGAATCTAAACATAGATGAGATCCAAAAAAATATTGCAAGGATTCAACAATACACAGATTTACCCACCATGGCAGGATTTGGTATCAAGTCGATTGAAGATGCAAAGACTCTTGCAGCATGTTCAGATGGCATTGTTATAGGTTCATCTATTGTTGAAATGATAGATGAAGAGTCATCAACAAAAGAATTTGGTAGAATAAGTAAATATCTTAGGGAGATGAAAACAGCTATATCATGAACTGGCTAACAAGGCTTATACCTTCAATGATGACATCCAAGTCTAAAAGTAAGGTGCCTGATGGGCTTTGGACTTCTTGTCCTTCATGCGAATCAGTTCTTTATGCTCCCGATTTAGAGAAATCTTTATTTGTATGTTCTAAATGCGATCACCACTTAAGAATAGGCGCTAGAAAAAGATTAGAAATCTTTTTAGATAATGGTTATTTTGACGAAATTGCGAAAGATATCAAAACTAAAGACCCATTAAAATTTAAAGATACCAAACAATATACGTCTCGGGTAAAAGACGCTGTCTCATCCACAGGTGAAAATGAAGCAATTATTATTGGTAAAGGTACTTTAGACGCAATCGATGTAGTTGTTGCTGCTTTTGAATTTAGATTTATGGGTGGCTCAATGGGAGGAGTTGTTGGAGAAAAATTTGTTCAGGGTGTTAATGAAGCTATTAAATCTAGATGTCCATTTATATGTTTTTCAACAAGTGGTGGAGCAAGAATGCAGGAATCTATGATTTCTTTAATGCAAATGGCGAAGACTTCTGCAGCACTTCAGAAGCTTAAAGCAGAAAATCTTCCTTATATTTCAGTCATGGTAGATCCTATCTATGGAGGTGTTTCGGCAAGTTTAGCAATGCTTGGAGATATTAATATAGCTGAGCCTGATGCTCTTGTAGGGTTTGCAGGGAGAAGGGTTATCGAGCAAACAGTTAGAGTAGATTTACCAGAGGATTTTCAAAAGTCAGAGTTTTTGTTAAAGAACGGTGCAATTGATATGATTGTTCATAGAAAAAATATTAGAAGCAAAGTTCACGGACTACTTAAAAAAATATATAAACCTTAATGAATATTGAGAGAGTTGTTGGTCTAGTTTTTAGCATTGGTATATTGCTAGTTTTACTCTTTGTTGTTTTAACTCCTCAGATTGATTACCAACAAGAATTTAAGGTTTCAAACCCTATAACTAATGACATATCTTTAGAAAAAGAAAATCTTATTGAGGCAGAGGTTGAGAAAAAAGAAATTTTTAAAGAAAGTCCTATTATGAATTCAGACGTGGCTAGTATTGAAAAGTCTGATTTTGATCTTTTCGTTATCAGGGTTCATGTTTTATCTTCTGAAGATAATGCAAATAAAATGGTCACAAAGATTAATCAAGGCGGCTTTCCTGCTTTCACTGAAATTTTTGGAACCAAAAAAAATCTTCATGCTGTATACGTAGGACCGTTTTTAGAAAGAGATGACATTGAATCTAACATTGAATTAATACAGAAGGTTTCAGAATCAACAAAAGGGGAGATATCTAGTTGGAAGCTCTAGGCCTAAATATTACTGACTGGTTTATTTTAGTTGTTTTGACAGCATCTGGCTTGATATCTTTAGCCAGAGGATTTACCAAAGAATTTTTATCATTATTCTTATGGGTTGTAGCTTTTATAGCTGCTGTGAGTCTTGAATATTTAGCAACTCCTAAAATTAATGAATACATTGGCAATGAAGAGGTATCTAAAATTCTTTCATACATTGTGGTCTTTATGGTTTGTATCATTCTTGGAGGAATGGTTATAAAGTTCATAGGAACACTAATTAAATGGTCTGGTGCTTCAGGTTTTGATAGATTTCTTGGTGTTTTATTTGGCCTTACAAGAGGCTTAATAGTTCTTTTTGTTATATTTTTATTATTACCATCAAGCATAAAATCAACCGATTTAATTAACCAATCAAAAATAACACCAATAATTGAAAAATATGCTCCACAAATTGAAGCTTATTTTAGAGATTTAATAGATAATAGAAATCTAGTCGAAGAAGCTATGGAAGTCATAGAACCAATCAAAGAGGAATTGGCTCCAGCTTCAGAAGATATTAATCCTACTCAAGAGGAATCTTAATGTGTGGAATAGTTGGAATTTCTGCTGAAACTAACGTAGCTGCAGAGATATATGACTCTCTTTTAATGCTTCAACACAGAGGTCAGGATGCAGCGGGCATGGTGGTTTGCGATGCTCAGGACAAACTCAATAGTAGAAAATCCATGGGTTATGTCAGAGATGTTTTTCAACAGCGTCACATGAATAAGCTTATAGGTAACTATGGAATAGGTCATGTCAGATATCCTACAGCAGGTGGAGCAGGTAAAGAGTTTGCTCAACCCATGTATGTTAATTCACCCTATGGAATTAGCATGGTTCACAATGGCAATTTAACTAATTCAAAAGAGCTTGGTGTTCAACTATTTCATGCAGAAATGAGACACCTTAATACAGACTCTGATTCAGAAGTCCTTTTAAATATTTTCGCTCACGAGCTAGGTAAGCAAAGAGAGATTTATCCATCCGCAGAACACATATTTAAAGCTGTAGCAAAAACACACAGAAGATGTGATGGTGCTTATGCAGTTTTAGCTTTAATAACAGGTCATGGCATCTTGGCATTTAGAGACAATAATGCAATCAGACCATTAAGCATTGGTATTAGAAAAGGTGAGACTCGAGATGAATATATTATTGCATCTGAAGATGCTTTATTTGAATCTCAAGGGTTTAAAAAATTAAGGGATGTTGAGCCTGGCGAAGCAGTTTATATTGATAAAAAGGGTAATTTTCATTCTCAACAATGCTCTGATGAACCTAAAAAAAGACCTTGTATTTTTGAGTACGTATATTTTTCAAGACCTGATTCAAAAATTGATGAAATATCTGTTTATAAGGCTCGCATGAGAATGGGATCAAAACTCGCTGAGCTTATTAAAAAGAATAATCCTGATCATGATATTGATGTTGTAATTCCTATTCCAGATAGCTCAACTACAGCAGCCTTGCAACTAGCAGTTGATTTAAATGTCCCTTACAGGGAAGGCTTTGTGAAGAACAGATATATTGGAAGAACATTTATTATGCCGTATCAAGAAGAGCGAAGAAAATCTGTAAGAAGAAAGCTTAATATTCTTGATCTGGAGTTTGAAGGTAAAAATGTACTTTTGGTTGATGATTCAATAGTTAGAGGAACAACTAGTAGAAAAATTATTGAAATGGCAAAAGAGGCCGGGGCAAAAAAGGTATATTTCGCCTCTGCAGCACCAGCAATTAAATATCAAAATTTATACGGCATAGATATGCCAGCAACAAGTGAGCTCATAGCTGCCAATAGAACAGATGAAGAAGTTGCAAGAGAAATTGGAGCTGATTGGCTTGTTTACCAAACATTAGAAGATCTGATTGAAACCTGTCAATTTGGAAATCCTGATATCAAAGAGTTTGAAACCTCTATCTTTACAGGTGAATACATAACTCCTCTTGGAGATACCTATCTTGAAGACTTAGAAATAAGTCGACAAGATGAAGTTAAAGCTCAACGAGAAAAAGCTAAAGCTTAGCTTGGATTAACAATATTTATAGCAGGTATGCTTGCTGAATTTGCACTCTCTACGTAGGTATCTATTTCATTAAAGTTTAGATATCTATATATCTCATCAGAGAGTGGGTTAATGTCATCCATGTACTTATGATATTCCTCAACTGTTGGAAGCCTTCCAATAACTGAAGCTATTGCTGACAATTCAGCAGAAGCTAAAAATACATTTGCGCCATCACCAAGTCTATTTGGGAAATTTCTTGTAGAGGTAGAAACCACAGTGGAGTTAGCTAAAACTCTAGCTTGGTTACCCATACATAACGAACATCCAGGTAGCTCAGTTCTTGCACCTGAAACTCCAAAGATATTATAAATACCTTCTTCCATAAGTTGCTTTTCATCCATCTTGGTTGGCGGTACAACCCAAAGCCTAGCTTTTGTTCCATTATATTTTTGTAATAATGTTCCAGCTGCCCTGAAATGACCAATATTAGTCATACACGAGCCTATAAACACTTCTTGAATTTCAGTATTAGCTACTTCAGACAAAGGTTTAATGTCATCAGGATCATTAGGACATGCTAATAATGGCTCGGTTATTTCATTTAGATCTATCTCAATGATTTCAGCATATTCAGCATTTTCATCCGGTTGTAATAGTTCTGGATTTTCTATCCATTCTTCCATTGCCTGAGCTCTTCTTTCTAATGTTTTTGCATCTCCATAACCGCTTGCTATCATCCATCTGAGCATGACAATATTAGACTTTAAATATTCAATAATTGGTTCCTTATTAAGTCTAACTGTACAACCTGAGGCTGATCGCTCAGCTGAAGCATCTGATAATTCAAATGCTTGTTCAACTTTCATATCTGGCAGTCCTTCGATTTCAAGACATCTTCCAGAAAAAACATTTTTCTTACCTTCTTTAGCAACAGTCAGTAATCCTTTTTGGATTGCTGCATAAGGAATAGCATTAACAAGATCCCTAAGTGTTATGCCTGGTTGCATTTCACCTTTAAATCTTACTAAAACTGATTCAGGCATATCCAATGGCATCACTCCCAAAGTTGCAGCAAAAGCTACAAGCCCTGATCCGGCTGGAAAACTAATTCCTATTGGAAATCTTGTGTGACTGTCTCCACCAGTACCGACTCCATCTGGTAACAACATTCTGTTTAACCATGAATGAATAATTCCATCGCCTGGTCTTAGTGATACACCACCACGATTCATAATAAAGTCTGGAAGGTTGTGTTGAGTTTCAATGTCTACTGGTTTTGGATAAGCAGCAGTATGACAAAAGGACTGCATAACTAAGTCAGCTGAGAAACCTAAACAGGCAAGTTCTTTTAATTCATCTCTAGTCATAGGGCCGGTTGTATCCTGGGAGCCAACCGTAGTCATTCTTGGTTCGCAATAGGTTCCAGGTCTTATGCCTTCAACTCCGCATGCTTTTCCAACCATTTTTTGAGCTAATGTATATCCCTTATCTGAAGCATCTTCTGCATCAGGTCTGGTAAAGATATCTGTTGGCTCCAAATCTAAAGCATCTCTCGTTTTATCGGTTAGTTGTCTTCCTATGATTAATGGAATTCTTCCATTCGCTCTTACCTCATCAAGAAGAACTGGAGTCTTTAATTCAAAGGTTGAGATTACTTCATTTGAGTTAGCATCTAAAACTTTGCCATTGAATGGTTCAAGAATAATTTCTTGACCCATTTCCATTTTTGAAACATCTAGTTCAATTGGAAAAGCACCAGAATCTTCGAGGGTATTAAAAAAGATAGGAGCAATTTTTCCACCAAAACAAAAACCGCCTTCTTTTTTATTTGGGATTGAAGGGATTTCATCGCCCATATGCCATAGAACAGAATTGGTTGCAGATTTTCTTGATGAACCTGTTCCGACCACATCTCCAACAAAGACTAAAGGATTTCCTTTTTCTTTTAATTCTTCAATAGTTTCAAGCGGTCTCTCAAGACCTTCTCTTGGCATTTTAAACATGGCCAAAGCGTGAAGTGGGATATCCGGTCTAGACCAGGCATCTGTTGCTGGTGATAGATCATCGGTATTAATTTCTCCCGGAACTTTGTAAACAGTTAATTTGATTTGCTCAGGCAGTTCTGACTTTTCTGTAAACCATTTGCCCTCAGCCCAATCATTAACAACTTTCTTTGCATGCTCATTGGTTTTAGCTAGTTCAAATATTTCATTGAAAGCATCAAAGATTAATAATGTCTTTCCTAAAGCTTCAGCAGCCTCATTGCCTAATTCATCTATTTTTAAGCACTCTATTAATGGTTGAATGTTATAACCACCCAGCATGGTCCCTAAAATTTTGACAGCATCAGTTTTAGTTACATAAGGGCTAGATGTTTCACCTGTTGTAATATCAGCAAGAAAAGCAGCTTTTACGTATGCAGATTGATCCACTCCAGCTGGCACTCTTTCTTTTAATAGATGAAGTAGTAATTCTGACTCCTCATGTTCAGATTTTAATAAATCTACTAATTGAGAAGTTTGATCTGCATCTAATGGAAGAGGAGGGATGTTTTGTGCTTTTCTTTCGTCTACGTGAGCTTTGTATTCGTTTAACATATGGTTTTTCCTTGTTTACGATGGCTTATTTTACTCCTATAGCTAAAAGGCTTCTACTAATTCAAAGATTTTATTTAAAAATGAGTTATTATTTCGATTAATTATGCAAAAAAACAGATCCACAACACCTTGCCTAGGCATTTGCTCTACAACATACGGAGATGATGTGTGCAAGGGCTGTAAAAGATTTGTTCATGAAATAATTAGTTGGCCAAAATACTCTCAAGACGAGAGGGCATTAGTTAATGATCGATTAGAAAAATTTAAAATACTCATTCTTCAAGAGCGATTTAAAATTCATGATGTTGACTTGCTTGCCATCAAACTTAAAGAGAATGCAATTAACTATAATAATTCAATGGATCCATTAACTTGGATTTTTGATTTATTAAGAGCAGCAGGGTCACAAAATTTAGACCTTGAACAGTTTGGTATTACCAGTCTTAAAAATTATGATCCGATGACAATAAGAGATGAAGTAAATAAAGAGTTCTTAGATTTATCAGAAGCTCATCATCAAAGATATTTCAAAAAAGTTTAACTATTTTTTTATCCGTAATCTTTTAACATTCTTTTAAGTTCTAAAGAATGTTGTTCTTCTTCTCCGATCATTCCTCGAGCATACTCTTCAAGATAGATTGATTTATCTTCAACTTCTTCGAGAAGTTTTTTATACAAACCCACAGCATGTAATTCATGAGCTAAACTTTCTTCAAGAATATCTTTTATAGAATGTTTTCCTGTCTCTTCAATTTTTGCAATCCTTTGACTAGGGTGACCGTCAAGACCCGCTATTAATTCACCTGCTCCCTGAGCATGAAGAAGTGATTCAGTTGCTTGCTCTTTTAAGAAGGCAACAATAGGAATTCTATAGGGTCCGGTTATCATCATTGCTGAGTGAGTATAGCGAACAACACCAGCTAATTCGTACTCCATAATTTCATTTAAAATTCCGCAAGCTTCTTTTGTATCAAGTGGTTTCATTGCCATATTAACGCTCCTTTAAGCAGTATAGACTGATTGAATCTGAATAACTATAAAACAATCTTATTATATTGTAAACTACTGATATAAGGTATTTTTTTAATGCAAATCATTCTGATAATCATTCGCATCTACATGAATGAATTCTCATGAACGATTAAATATTTTAAAGCGCCAAAATAATAAAAAAGCCAAAATTGAATAAGCAAAAATAGCGCATTGTTTGATAATCGGAAGGCCAACAAATTTACCCAACCATCCATATCCTTTTGTTCTTTTCCAGATATAAATAAAGGCATCAACACCAACCAATTCTTTTTCGTCATCGAAAACCACATGAAGTTTTTTTAGATATTTATCTTCCATGTGACTGCAGTCATCAAAAGTTAAGTGTGATCTTTTTTTATAATGCTTAATCTCAAAATTGCAGATAGAACATTTTTCATTGAAGAGAACTTTGCCGTTATTATCCATAAAATTATTTTATCAACATTGGTGCTGGATATCTTTGTTTTTAAATAATAAGATTTGTTTCAATGGAAACTCAACAAGTAAATATTTTTAATGAACCAATAGAGGAGTGTTGCTCCAATCCAATTACTGGATTTTTTAGAGACGGGTTCTGTCACACAGATCAAATGGATAGAGGCCTTCATATCGTATGTTCTTTAATAACAGATGAGTTTCTAGATTTCTCAAAATCTAGAGGCAATGATCTTTCAACTCCAAGGCCAGAGTTTAATTTTCCAGGATTAAAAGCAGGAGACTCTTGGTGTGTTTGTGCAGAGAGATGGAAAGAAGCATACGAGCATGGCCGAGCTCCTAAAATATATTTAAAGAAAACAAATAAAAAAACTACTTCTATAATCGATATTGAAATACTAAAAGAATTTGCTATCGATATGAATTAAGTTTTACAGAGTGAAGTAAGTATCACCTATAACAAAACCACAAAAGAAAAATGCTACAGCCCAAAGAGGCTCTTGCCTGCAAAATTCATAGACTCTTAAACAATAATCAATCATAAATACCTCCTAAATACCTCATTTATTGCAATATCTGTGCCAATTTTTTTGCTGTAGTAGAAGCTTTTGCACTTAGTTTGCTATTGGTAGTTCATACCAGCTAGTTGTGTATTTGGGTGAGGTCATATTCTGCTTCATAGGCGACCATCTTTTTGTATTTTGTGAGGCAAAGTAGATCTGAGTCTCATAGGCATTGAGTTGATCTATATATTCCATAAATTTTGAATTCTCTTTAGGTTCATTTGGATCTTTAAAAAGAGAATATTGCTTTGTAGTTTCATTGCTAAATCTGCTCAAAAGAATACCCGCTTTTGCATAATCGTAACCAGATCTAAAAATAGGCAAGAGAGCTTTTTTAGCTGCTACTAAAATATCTCTAGTGTCATTGGTTGGGGTAAAAAGCTCTATAGTTTTATATCCAGTATGCTGAGGCTTATTATCACTAAAAGGACTCGTTCTAACGAAGACTGAAACTTGAGAGCACTTTTGTTTTTCATGCCTTAATTTTTCAGAAGCCCTTACTGCGAAGTTGCTAACAATTGGCCTCAAGGTTTTTAGGTCTGTAACCCTTGTGCCAAAACTCCTACTGACTACGATTTGTTTTTTTGCTGAAATGTTCTCTTCTATATTAAGACATCTTTGGCCTCTAAGTTCTCTCACTGTTCTCTCAAGGACTACACTGAATTTTCTTTTAATATAATTTGGATCTAGATCTGCTAATTGCAGTGCATTTGTTATCTTGGCTTTATTAAGATGTTCTGTGAGTCTTCTGCCAACTCCCCAAACATCATTGACCGGAGTATTAAGAAGGGCTTCTCTGATTTCTTTTGTTGTAGATATTTGATAAACCTTGGTTGGTACGTTCAGTCTTTTAGCTTCATTTAAAGCTATCTTAGTCAGCGTTTTTGTTGGAGCTATCCCTATCCTGACTGGAACCCCTGTCCATTGTTTAACTAGGCTTCTTATATGGCATCCAAAGTCATATAAGTTGTAATGCTCTTCTAAAGAATCTAATCCCAGGAACGCTTCATCGATGCTATAAATCTCAACCTCTGGAACAAAGCCTTCTAGAATATTCATCACTCTGGCTGACATATCACCATAAAACGTAAAGTTTGATGAGAAGACTTGTCCGCCCTGGGAAAGAAAAGAATTTTTTACTTTAAACCATGGAACTCCCATACCAACACCCATCTTCTTTGCTTCGCTGCTTCTGGCAATCACACAACCATCATTATTAGAAAGAACAACTATAGGCGTATGTTTTAAATCAGGACGAAAGATCCTTTCGCATGAAGCATAAAAGCTTTCGCAATCTACCAAAGCAAGTGCCATTAGAACTTATTAATAGCTGCTGTAACAGTTCCTACTATTTCTAATTCTTGACCATGATTAATAAAGATAGGAGGGTAATCGGGGTTATCTGGCATCAAGCACATTTTAGGCTTGAGCTTTAATCGTTTGCATACAAACTCTCCATCAATAGATGCCACAACAATACTGTTATGCGCTGGTTTAACACTGCGATCAACAACCAATACTGCCTGATCGGTTATTCCAGAGCCAAGCATAGATTGGCCTTGGGCTCTAACTAAAAAAGTAGCTGCTCCATTTTTTATAAGATGTTTATTTAAATCTATTGGACTTTCAATATAGTCGCTTGCAGGGCTGGGGAACCCTGCATGCACAGACTCAAGAAAATAAGGGACAAATATTGCCGGCAGATTTTCTTCAGAAATTTTTCCGATATAGTTAACTTTCATAAGGATTTTTAAATACTGTATAAATATACAGTATAAATTGAAAGAGGACAATATTTTCTTTATCAGCTAATGTGCAAAATTATCTACACTCTATATATATGATTTATGTAAAATAGAAGTATGTTTAATTTTTCTAAAATCTTACCTAAGACAGCTACTAACGAGCTTGATAGCCCAAAGATTGCTGTATGGGCATTCATATTATTCACAGCATTAATGACTTGGCGATCTATAGTTCACATGTTATTTGAATCTTGGGGCCTACATGGAATTGCAAACTTTGTAGTTTTAACTGGCGATCCAGACCCTATGCCGGTTATTTATAGATTTTTTTCTTTATGGGGTGCATCACAGCTTCTTTTTTGCCTTGTCTGTTGGGTGGTTGTCTTTAAATATAAATCTCTTATCCCTTTAATGAATGTATTTTGGCTTATTGATTGGGGTATAAGATTATTTGTTTATCCTCTCATTAGAGTTGACGTTGGGATGATAGGAACTTATACAACAGATAACACACCTGGAATAGATGGGGCGCCAGTAGCCTTTGGAATAACAGCAATAGTATTTTTACTATCCGTAGCAAATAAGAGAAATAAATAATTATGAAGGTTTGGATTTCTTTACTAGTTATTTATTCATCCTTTTTTATTTGGTACACAGACCTAGGCGGCAAACTAACTGATGATGAGATTGAATATTATGCAAATAAATTTGAAAGCAATGCATTAAAAGACGGTCGTGTTTTAGAGCCTCGAATAAAAGAGTTACTTCAAAAATTTATGGAAGAAGATTCAGGCAAGCAATTCATAATGGTTAATGTGATTGATATGTCTGAAAATCCAACTTTTCCAGACGGGACGGTGTCAGAAGAGTCGCCAGATGTGCTTATGAATGAGTATATGGAACATATGTATGGTGAACTTTTAAAAAGAGCATCGCATCCAGCTTATATGGGCAGTGCGGTTAATGATTCTATGGATTTAGTCGGTATAGAAAATGCAGAGGTTTGGGAGACAGCAGCATTATTTAGGTATAAAAGCAGACGATCTTTCTTAGAGATAGTGACCCATCCAAAGATGAACAGTAAACATAAATACAAGATTGCAGCATTAGAAAAAACAATAGCCTTTCCTGTAGAGAACCAGCTTTACTTAGGAGACCCAAGACTATTGCTTGGCCTCATTTTTTTAATTATTGGTTTATTGATAAGACCTATAACTAGGCGATAGAAAATTTTTCTAAGTTAAATTCTTGCTCATTGATAGTGAGAAGCCAACCATAATCTCCCCAATCTCCAAGAACAATTCTTTTTGAAGATCCAACATCATGAATATTCGGCCTATGTGTATGACCGTGAATAAAAAGGTGAGGTTGATGTTCGTTAATAAAGTCTTCAACTGACTGATTATTAACATCGGTTATAGCATCTGATTTTTTTGAGGTCGCTTCTTTGCTATCTTCCCTCAAGCCTGCGGCAACTTGTTTGCGTTCGTCTAAAGTTTTCTTTAAAAAGTTATTTTGCCAATCTTGATTCCGTACTTGGTTTCTAAAATTAATATACTCCTTATCGTCTGTACACAAGAAGTCGCCATGACTAAGAATGACTTTTTGGTTGTTAATTTCAAGAGTATAGGGATCTGGCAATATAGTAATGTCAGTCTCTTTGGCAAAGGATTCGCCGACTAAAAAATCTCTATTGCCATGCATAAAGAAAGTTTTAGGTCCGTTAGTAGTAAATGATTTTAGGGCTTCTTTGATTTTAAGATGAAGAGGTAGATCATCATCATCTCCAACCCAGGTCTCAAAGAGATCTCCAAGAATAAAGAGGTGAGTACAAGCCTCTTTTGATTCATCTAAGAATTTAAAAAAGGCTTGAGTAAGTTCTGGGTGTTTATCGCTTAAGTGTAAATCTGAGATAAAGCGAGGCTTCATTCAGCAACAGTTACCGATTCAATTGTAATCACTTCAAGAGGTACGTCTTGATGTCCGCCTGAGGAACCAGTTGCAACATCAGCAATAGCATCTACAACATCCATACCTTCTGTAACTTTACCAAACACCGCATAACCCCAGCCTTGAGGATTTTCACCTGTATGGTTTAAAAAACTATTATCTTTATGGTTGATAAAGAATTGACCTGTTGCAGAATGTGGTTCCATGGTTCTTGCCATAGCAATTGTTCCACGATCATTAGCTAAGCCATTATTAGCTTCATTTTGAATAGGGGCTGTACCACTAGACTTGTTGCTCATATCAGCATTTAAACCGCCGCCTTGAACCATAAAGCCATTAATAACTCTATGAAATATAGTACCTGCGTAATAACCAGAATTAGCTATCGATACAAAGTTTTCAACAGTAATAGGTGCTTTTTCACCATCTAATTCTAATTGAATATCTCCAAGGGAAGTTTTTATAGTAACTTGTGTCATGCTCGTCTCCTCAATAATTGGCATTTCAGCTTCATCATTTTTTTTAGAACAAGAATTAAGAACAAATACTATTGCTAGAGAATATATAGCTATTTTTAATATATTGTAATTTTTCACAGATTTAGCTTTAAATTAAAAAAGTTGATTTTATCATTAAAAATCGAAGTTGAGCATGTAACCCTTAAATTGGCTTTTAATAATAGATTCATTTAATCCATATTCATCAAGAGAATATGTGTGTTGAGATTTTTTAACCTCTTTGTCCTTTAAAAGATAGTTTTGAATTTTATTTTCAGTCTCTGTGTTCATATCAAAATTTAATTGCATGTAGGTATTTTTAATCAGTTCTAGTGGGTTTTTTACAAATTCCGAATATTGGATATCAACTATTTGATTATTAGAAAGAGATTTTCTATCAAACATACCTTTCGTTAAATTATGATTCCAGAAATCAATTACAGTTTCGCCAATATTATGAGTATCAACCTTTTTTGAGAAAGCCAGCCTTACATTTTTAGTTAGACTGCAAAAAGAACCAACTGATTCAACAGGATCTCTGTGAATATGAATAAATTTTGCATTTGGATACTCTTTTAGAATTTGAGGTATATGACCTATATGACTTGGATCTTTTAACAACCAACGAGTAGGTTTGCCATTAAGTTCCAAAGCCTGATAAAACCTTTTGTGCCATCTAAAGACAGAATCAAAAGAAGTATTTTTTAGATATTCAATATATTCTGGTACATCTGCCATACACATATATACAAAGCTTCTTATATTCATGGTTGCAATTTGTTGGCATTCTTCAGGAGTTGAAGCTCTTATAGTATGAATTGCTCTTAATTTTGGAATAATAGTTTTTGCTAGCTTAAGTTCAGCATTGGTTTTAAATTCTCTTCTTTGTCTTGCTGCTTTAGTTTTTGTAAGAGGCATTAGATGCATAATTTCCCAATACATCGGTGATCTGTGAGCTACGTCTAAAGATAAGAGATTAAAAAGTAATGATGTCCCAGATCTTGGCAAGCCTATAACAAAAACTGGATCAGCTGGCTCATCAAAATTATTATTTAAATGAAGTTCATTGAGCATCTTCCTCATTTTCAATCTATTTTTTAATTGATGGTTGAAAGCTATTGTTCCAAATCGATTAAATTTATTGTTTTTATTGAGGGAATTAATGAGAATTTCTAATGGTTCAATATAATCCTCATCACCTAATTTGCCATGAAGGCCTTTAAGCATCGAATTAACATCGAATTGTTTTCTCACAATATTGATTACTCCTATTAACTATAAGATACTCTCTATTAAATTATTCCTCAATTAAGATTATGAATATACTTTTTTTATGTGTCGCAAATTCAGCTAGAAGTCAGATGGCTGAGGGTCTTGCAAAATCTATGTTTGGAAAAGAGCACAATATACAAAGCGCCGGTTCAATACCTTCGGGAGAAGTTCATCCTAGTGCAGTAATTGCTATGGATGATATTGGTATAGACATTCGTGATCAATATTCAAAGTCCACAGATGATTTAGATACAGACTTTATAGATAATTTAGATTATGCAATTACTTTATGCGCAGAAGAGGTCTGTCCAGTATTGCCAAGCAAAGCACTAAGCCTTCACTGGATGAATGAAGATCCTGCAAATGTTAGTTATTCAGAAAAGCAGTTAAAAACTTCTTTTTCTAATACAAGAGATAATCTTTATAAGTTGATCAAGAAATTTATGATCATGAATGTACAATAAGAGCTTAAGTGGCTCCCGAAGTTGGGATCGAACCAACGACCAATTGATTAACAGTCAACTGCTCTACCGCTGAGCTATTCGGGAACGCGGATGTGCATTATAAGTAATTTTTAATAGATAAGTAAATGACAAAAGCATTAAAGGTAGTATCTAATTTTGAGCCAGCAGGATCTCAGCCTGATGCTATTAAAAGTTTAGTTGGTGGTCTTGAAGATGGACTGCTGCATCAGACCCTATTAGGGGTGACGGGGTCGGGCAAAACCTACACTATGGCTAAGGTTATTGAGGAGACTCAAAGGCCTGCAATCATCATGGCTCATAACAAAACACTGGCAGCTCAACTCTATGGTGAGTTTAAAGATTTCTTTCCAGAGAATTCTGTAGAGTATTTTGTTTCTTACTATGATTACTATCAGCCTGAAGCTTACGTACCAACCTCCGATACTTATATTGCTAAAGATGCTTCTATCAATGAACACATAGAGCAAATGAGATTGTCTGCAACAAAAGCATTGTTAGAGAGAAAAGACACTATTGTTATAGCAACAGTCTCCTCAATATATGGTCTTGGTGCGCCAGAGTCTTATTTGAAAATGGTGGTCCATTTAGACAGAGGTGACATTATTGATCAAAGAGACTTGCTGCGAAGATTTTCTTCTTTGCAATACACACGTAACGATTTAGATTTTAGAAGAGCAACTTTTAGAGTGAGGGGAGATACTATTGATGTTTACCCAGCAGATTCCGATAGTGAAGCATTGAGAATTGAGTTATTTGGTGATGAGATAGAAAAATTGTCTTGGTTTGATCCACTTACTGGAGCAGTTATCAAAGAAGTGCCGCGAGCAACAATATTTCCAAAAACACATTACGTCACTCCTAAAGAAACTGTTTTAAACTGTATCGATAGTATTAAAGATGAGCTAAAGGAGAGATTAGAGTATTTAAGATCTATAAATAAGCTGGTTGAAGCTCAAAGGCTTGAGGAAAGAACAAATTACGATATAGAGATGATGAGAGAGCTTGGATACTGCCAAGGTGTTGAAAACTACTCTAGATATCTTTCAGGAAGAAATCCTGGCGAATCCCCGCCATGTTTATTCGACTATATACCTAAAAATGCCATAGTTTTTATAGATGAATCTCATGTTTCTGTGCCTCAAATAGGCGCTATGTATAAAGGAGACCGTTCAAGGAAGGAAACCCTTGTAGAATATGGCTTTAGACTGCCATCAGCAATGGATAATAGACCTCTAAAATTTGATGAATGGGAGCTTTTAGCGCCCCAAAGAGTCTATGTATCAGCTACACCAAGCCGATACGAGGCAGAACATCAAGATAATTTAGTTGAATTGCTGGTTAGGCCAACAGGACTAACTGATCCGGATGTTGAAATTCGACCAGCATCCACTCAAATTGATGATGTGATTGGTGAATGCAATGAAAGAGTTGCTCTTAAAGAAAGAGTCTTAATCACCACCCTTACAAAAAGAATGGCTGAAGACCTAACGGATTATCTTGATGAAAATGGAATTTCTGCAAGATACATGCATTCGGATACAGATACTGTTGAACGTGTTGAGATTATTCGTGATCTCAGACTTGGTAAGTTTGATGTTCTGGTAGGAATTAATTTACTACGAGAAGGATTAGATATTCCTGAGGTTAGTTTGGTTGCAATTTTAGATGCAGATAAAGAAGGATTTTTAAGATCTGAGACAACCATGATTCAAACCATAGGAAGGGCGGCTAGAAATTTAAGAGGTAAAGCAATTTTATATGCAGATAAAATTACAGGATCAATGGAGCGAGCAATTGCAGAAACAGATCGAAGAAGATCTATCCAAGAAAAATATAATCAAGAAAATAATATAACTCCTAAATCCATAAATACGAAAGTCAAAGACATTATGGAAGGAGCAAGAATTGTCAAAGGTAAGGAAAAAGTTAAGAAGGAAGACATTGAAAAATCTCTACCTTTTAAAATTAAAGAAGACACAGTTGAGGGCTTAAGTGAGTCCATCGAAAAGATTGAAAATGAGATGTATAAATTCGCAAAAGATATGGAATTTGAGAAAGCTGCACAATGCAGGGATAAGATGAAATTCCTTAAAAGAAAGTTAATTGATCTTTAGGATGAGTACAGGAGTGAGCTGCTAAAAGCTTATAGTAACTTCTTACTCTATAGACATAATCTATTGCCTGTTGTCCTCTAGAATATCCATTAAAATCTACTAGATTTACATCTTCGCCAGTAATATTTTTAAGTTTATTTTCTATATCAGGCCAGGTTATTTCTGCAGGAATTTTATCTATTTCTTTAGCAATATTAATAATATTTGTTGGACCTAAATTGTATTTAGCTAATGATATAGATAATTGATCTGCGGTAGTTTTTCCATAAACATTTCTGTCTTGAAGCATAGCTAAATATTTAGCACCACCTGTAATATTTTGTTCAGGATTTAATCGTTTTTCAACACCAACTATGGCAGCTGTTTCAAGGGTAACCATCATCATTCCTCTTACGCCCATATTAGATTTTGCTCTTGGATCCCACTGTGATTCTTGAAAAGAAATAGCGGCTAAAAGATCGGAATCAATAGCAGTTTGTTCAGCGGCTTGTTCAAACATTTCTTTATATTTTGGAAATCGATTTTCTAAAAGATCTTTAAATTTTGTTTGCTCAAAATTATTTAGAGGAGTTTTTTCATAGACTTTTTCAAGATGAGTTTCACACTGAAAACCGTCATCATTTTGAACTAAAAAAACATCGCATGAAGTCAGAACAACTAGAGCTGTTAGACTGAAAAAAAGTTTAAAGATATTCCCCATTTTTAATTATTTCTTTTAAAAGACTTTATAATTGTTGTATACAATATTTCAGACTGAGAAAAGTGTCAAAGACTAATACCTTTATATTGCAAGGCAAAAAAAGTTTTTCAGACTCCAAGTTAGAGCAACTCAACCTCGACTTCAACAAATCAAATAATCAAAACGCTGAAATTACTTCAAATGAAATATATATTTTAGCTTCAGAAAATCATGAACTAAATCTTAGTGATCTAAAAAATATTTTAAATGCCAACGATTTATTGGAAACATTTTCTTTTTTAGTTGGTCCTAGATCTGGAACTATTTCTCCCTGGTCATCAAAAACCGAAGACATTATTAAAAATGTTGGTGTAAAAGATGTCAGCAGAATTGAAAAATTCTATGGATTTCATATTTCTCATTTTTCACAAGATGCTGATTTAGATTTATCAATGTTTATTGATCGTATGACACAATCTATTTATTTTGATTACGAAGAATGCAAAGATTTTTTAAATATAGACTCACAAAGGGCAGTCAGTGTTATTGATATTATTGGTGGAGGCATAAAAACCCTTCAAGAAGCCAATAAAAGCTTTGGATTTGCAATGAGTAACGATGAAATCGAATATTTATATGATTTTTACTCAAAAGCAGCTAGAAACCCTACAGATGCTGAGCTTATGATGTTCGCTCAAGCCAATTCTGAGCACTGCAGGCACAAGATATTCAATGCTAAATGGACTATTGACGGAGCTGCAAAAAATAATAGCCTTTTTGATCTTATAAAAGAGACAAGCAAACAGTCACCAAATGGGATTATTTCAGCTTATAAAGATAACGCTGCTATTACAGAAGGTGAGGAAGTAGAAAGACTACATTTAAATGACAAAAATCATTATAGTTTTGTCCAAGACAAACTGAATTCAACTATTAAAGTTGAAACTCACAATCATCCAACAGCTATTTCTCCATATCCTGGAGCAGCTACAGGATCTGGTGGAGAGATCAGAGATGAGGGTGCCACTGGCAGAGGAGCAAAACCAAAAATAGGATTAGTGGGTTTTAATGTTTCTAATCTGAGAATTCCAAATCTGAAAAGAAGTTGGGAAGGTGATGAGCATAAACCAGAAAGAATAGCTTCACCTTTAGATATTATGATTGAGGCGCCAATTGGAGCTGCAGCATTTAATAATGAGTTTGGAAGACCTTCTACCCTTGGGTACTTTAGATCTTATGAGACACAATTCAATGATAACAATACTGCTTTTGGTTATCACAAACCAATTATGTTGGCAGGTGGTATTGGTGAAATAAGAGACAGAAATAATTTTAAATTACAAATTACCGAAGGCTATCATGTTGTGGTTCTTGGTGGTCCTGCAATGTTAATCGGTCTTGGAGGGGGAGCAGCTTCTTCAGTTTCTTCTGGAGACAGTGATGAGGACTTAGATTTTGCTTCAGTACAAAGAGACAATGCAGAAATGGAGAGAAGGTGTCAGGAAGTAATTAATGTATGCTCTTCTCAAGATAATAGTTTTATTGAATTTATTCATGATGTTGGTGCTGGCGGTTTATCTAATGCCATCCCAGAATTAGCAAAGGATTCTGATCTGGGTGTTTATATTGAGCTTGATAAGATTCCAAACTCAGATCAATCCATGTCACCCATGGAGATTTGGTCTAATGAATCTCAGGAAAGATATGTACTGGCTGTTCATCCAAAGAATAAAGAAGCTTTTGAAAATATCTGTAAAAGAGAAAGGTGTGTATATGCATTTGTGGGCATAACCACAGCTGAGAAGTCAGTTAAACTTTTTGATTCAAAAACAGACTCCTATCCAGTGAACGTTCCCTTGTCTATGTTATTTGGAGATTTACCTATTACTGGTATGACAGTTTCAAAACATGAGTCAGTCAATAAAGACGAAGATAATTCATCAAAATTTGAATTTAATGAAAGTCTAAAAAAAGTACTTGGTCATCCAACTGTATCAAGCAAATCTTTTTTAATAACTATTGGAGATAGAACAGTGGGAGGCATGGTTGCAAGAGACCAATTCATTGGACCATACCAAGTTCCTGTATCAGATTATTCAATGAGTTTACGATCTTTTACTGCTAACACTGGAGAAGTTTTAACTATTGGAGAGAAGCCTACTCTTGCAGTTAATAATCCTGCTGCTTCTATGAGAATGTCTATAGCTGAAGCTTTAACAAATATGTCAGGAGTATTAATAAAAGGCCTAGATCAAGTTCAAGTGTCAGCAAACTGGATGGCTGCAACAGGAGAAGAGGTTGAAGATTTAGCATTAAGAGATGGTGTTGAAGCCCTATCTAAATCTTGTGTGGATTTAGATATCTCAGTGCCTGTTGGTAAAGACTCCTTATCCATGAGAACAAAATGGGAAGACGGATCAGTTGAGAGAGTTGTTAAAAGCCCTTTATCTGGAGTTATTACTGCAATGGCACCAGTTACAGATGTTAGAAATTCAGTTACTCCTGAGCTGAATATAGATACTCCTTCAAAATTAATTCATGTGAAATTAAATGATAAAAACAGAATGTCTGGATCTATTTTTTCTGAAGTGACTCAATCCAATTTCATCAATACACCAGATATTGATGATATGAATTTATTAAAAGAGATGTTTAATTCTATTCAGGAATTAGTAGCTACAAAGAGAATATTGGCTCTTCATGATGTTTCTGATGGCGGCTTAATAACTTCCCTTTTAGAAATGGCTTTTACTAAGAAAATAGGTCTTGATATATTTGATTCAAAACTAAATGAAGAAAATTTAAATGAATATTTCTTTGCTGAAGAGACAGGATTAGTATTACAAGTAGCTGAATCAGATATTGAAAACATACAAGAAAAACTCCTATCTACAGGATTGTCTGTAAATGTCATTGGCTCAATTTCAGATAGCAAAAAAATTACTATTAGAAGTGAATCAGAAAATTTCTTTTCAGAATCTGTTCTTACTTTAGAAAGATATTGGAGAGAGGCCAGCCATGCAATTCAATCAATAAGAGATAACAAAACAATTGCTGATTCAGAATTAAATCTATTGGATGATGCTGAGCATTCAGGGCTTTTTTCTAATGAATCCTTTGATGAATCAATTTTAGAAAGTTTTAATATTTTAGATTCTAAACCAAAGGTCGCAATTCTTAGAGAGCAGGGTGTAAACGGTCAGATGGAGATGGCTGCTGCATTTACTATGGCTGGATTTGAGGCAGTAGATGTTCATATGCAAGACTTGCTCGATAACAATGTTAGCTTAAAAGAATTTAATGGTCTGGCTGCATGTGGTGGGTTTTCATACGGTGATGTTCTTGGTGCAGGCGGTGGTTGGTCAAAAACAATATTGCATAATAATTTAGTTAAAGATCAATTTGAATCATTTTTTAATAGCTCTTCAACTTTTACCCTTGGAGTATGCAACGGATGTCAGATGGTATCTAAATTAAAAGATATTATTCCGGGTGCTGAATCTTGGCCTTCATTTGAAAAGAATTTATCTGATCAGTTTGAGGCTAGACTAGCACAAGTCAAAATTCAAAAGAGTGATTCAATACTTCTTAGAGGAATGGAGGGATGGAGTATGCCCATAGCATCGGCTCATGGTGAAGGTCATGCTAAATTTAGCCAAGACAATCTAGACCATTTAATTTCTAATAATCAAATAGCATTAAACTTCGTTGATTCGAATGAAAATAATACTGAAACATATCCTCTAAATCCAAATGGGTCTGCTGAAGGAGTGACTGGAATAACTGCAGCTGATGGAAGAGTGACTATAATGATGCCTCATCCTGAAAGAGTTTTTAGAAAATTACAAATGAGCTGGAGACCTGAACATTGGAAAGAGTTTTCACCCTGGATGCAGATATTTATAAATGCTAGAAAATCTCTAAATTAATCTTATTTCCAAAGAGTTATATCTTCTTCTCTAAAAATGAACTCATTATTTTTACTGTCTTCAATATAGTATTTTAAGGTTCTCTCGACAGTAGGAAACGCTAACTCATTCCAAAGAATTTCATCTTTATCAAAGAGTTTTACCTCCATGGACTCTGAAGTGGGACCAAAATTCTCATCTAGTAAATCAGCTAAATAAAATAAATGCACTTGATTGATATGAGGAAGACTGAACATTGTATAAGGCATGATAACTTTTGCTTCAGACCCTGTTTCTTCCATAGTTTCTCTTAAAGCACCAGCTTGAAGAGTTTCAGCATTTTCCATAAAGCCTGCAGGCAATGTCCACAAACCCTTTCTGGGATGAATATTCCTCTTTGCCATAAGAATCTTCTCATCCCTTATACACAATGCCCCTACAATCATATTAGGGTTTGTATAGAATATATTTTCACATTCAGAACAACAGTATCTCTTTATATGATCATCCTCAGGGATGACAAATTCGATTTTTGAGCTTCCGCAGTTTGAACAGTATTTCAATTTTTTTTATTCCCAATTAAAGTATAAGTTTGTTTAAGAAGTTAAACTACACTTGATGATAGACAGCATAAAGCAAAAGCTAGAAAAACTAAATCCTATTAAGCCAACTTCCCTTAAAAAGGCAGGTGTTTTTATAGGTATTCTCTATCACGATGAGTTTATTGAAAACCCAGAAGTTATATTTACGCAGCGATCAGCCAAAGTCTCAACACATTCAGGCGAAGTTAGTTTTCCTGGAGGGAAATGGGAAGAAGGCGATAAGGATTTATATGAAACCTCATTAAGAGAATCTAATGAAGAAATTAATCTGAACATAAATGATGTTACCTATCTTGGTTCTCTTAACTATTTAATTTCAAAACATAAAATAGAAGTAAATCCATACATAGGCCTAGTTACAAAAAAGCAAAATTTTATAGATAATGATGAGATAGCTCATACATTTACGGTCCCGTTAGATTTTTTAATAAACAACGCTCGTGAACATAATATAGAAAGAAAGAATACAAATGTAATAGTCCCTAGTTGGGTTTATAATGATCAAACAATATGGGGTCTTACAGCGCTGATAACAGCAGATTTTATAAATACTTGTTTTGATAAGGTTATAAAAGCTGATTTAGATATTATTAGAGAACAATATGATTATTGATTTAGGCGATAAAAAATTAAAAACAGAAGGCGATGATTTTTATATAGCTCCTAACGCAGTTGTTATTGGTGATGTGCAGTTATCAAAAGATGCAAGTGTTTGGTTTAATGCGACTCTTAGAGGAGATAATGAACCTATAGTGGTTGGAGAAGGTTCAAATATTCAAGACGGATCAGTTATTCATACCGATCCTGGTTATAAATGTTTAATAGGCAAGAATGTAACAGTTGGCCACATGGTTATGCTTCATGGTTGCGAAATAGGTGATGGAAGCCTCATAGGTATAGGTTCTGTAGTTTTAAATGGAGCTAAAATAGGTAAAAATTGCATTATTGGAGCAAAAGCTCTAATTACAGAAGGAATGGAAATCCCTGATGGATCTATGGTTGTTGGAGTGCCGGGTAAAATAAAGAAAACTTTAAGTGATGATGAGCAAAAAATGGTCTCGATCGGAGCTCATCACTATATAGAGAATTATAAAAAATATAAAAAATTAGCAACTTACTAAGAATGAATACTAGCGACATAAGACAAGCTTTTCTCGAATACTTTAACTCTAAAGAGCATTATGTCGTGGATTCAAGCCCACTTATCCCTGCAAATGACGAGACCTTATTATTTACTAATGCTGGAATGGTTCAATTTAAAGATGTTTTTTTAGGAACTGAATCAAGAAAGTATGTTCGTGCTACAACCTCTCAAAGATGCATAAGAGCTGGCGGAAAACATAATGATCTTGAGAATGTTGGATACACCTTAAGACATCATACTTTTTTTGAAATGCTAGGAAACTTTAGTTTTGGAGATTATTTCAAAGAAGATGCTATTAAATATGCATGGGAATTTTTAACTGAAGTATTAGGCTTAGAAAAAGACAGATTATGGATTTCTGTATATAAAGATGATGACGAAGCTGAAAAAATTTGGAAAGAAGTAATTGGTGTTAAGCCTGAAAGAATTGTAAGGCTAGGTGATGAAGATAACTTTTGGTCAATGGGTGATACAGGGCCTTGCGGGCCTTGTTCTGAAATATATTATGACCACGGTGATCATATTGAGGGAACACCTCCTGGGTCTGATGGTGATGAGGGTGACCGTTATGTAGAGATATGGAATCTAGTCTTCATGCAATATAACAGAGACGATTCAGGCAAAATGACTCCTCTACCAAAACCATCAGTTGATACAGGTATGGGATTAGAGAGAATCGCTGCTGTGATGCAAGGAGTAAATTCTAATTACGAGACAGATTTATTTAAAGATTTAATTAAAGCATCTCAGAGAGTTTTAGGTAACGATGAAAGTGAGTCTCATAAAGTTATTTCAGATCATATTAGATCGACCAGCTTCCTAATAGCTGATGGAATTGTTCCGGAAAATGAGGGTAGGGGCTATGTCTTAAGAAGGATACTAAGAAGAGCTATAAGACATGGATATAAGATGGGCGCCACACAACCATTTTTATATAAGTTAGTTGCAGATTTAGATAAGCTGATGAATAAAGCATATCCTTTGCTTGAAGAAAAAAAAGAGCATATTACACAGACCATAAAGGATGAAGAAATTAAGTTTTTTGAAACTTTAGGTAAAGGGATCAATATTTTAGAAGATGCAATTAATGGTCTTGATGATGATGTGATACCTGGAACTGTGGTATTTAAACTTCATGATACTTTTGGTTTTCCGTATGATCTCACAGCAGATATCGCTAGAGAAAGAGGACTAAAAATTGATGAAGAGGGATTCACGACAAGCATGAATCAACAAAAACAATCTTCTAAAGCAGGAAGCAGCTTTGTTTCTTCATTGCCTGCTGCATCAGGTATTGATGAGACTGAATTCCTTGGTTATGAGTCATTAGAAGCAGAATCTAAAATTTTAGTTTTATGGAAGAATCAAGAAAGGATTAAGGAAGCAAAAGAAGCTGAAGAGATATTTATTGCCTGTGATAAAACTCCTTTTTATGGTGAGTCAGGTGGTCAGGTTGGAGATACAGGTAAGTTTATATCTGGGCAGACAACTGGTACTATTTTAGATTGTAAAAAACAAGGAAAAGTTTTTATACACAAAGCAGTTATAGATAAAGGTTCGTTAAAAAATGGTGATGTAATTAATATGAGTGTTGAAAAAGAAAAAAGATCAGCTATAGCTATCCATCATTCATCTACACATCTGTTGCATGCAGCACTCAAACAGGTTCTTGGAAACCATGTTCAACAAAAAGGGTCATTGGTAGATGAGTCAAAGCTAAGATTTGATTTTTCTCATCCTAAACCTCTTACAAAGGATGAAATATCTTCTATCGAAGAAATAGTTAACAAAGAATCTTTAAATAATCTTGAGGTTAAAACTGAAGTCATGAACCTAGATGATGCTATTAGTTCTGGAGCTCAAGCATTGTTTGGTGAGAAATATGAAGATGAAGTAAGGGTTTTAAGCATGGGTGAAAAATCTTTTTCAGTTGAGCTTTGTGGTGGTACTCATATTAAAAGAACAGGAGATCTAGGAGTTTTTGTTATAACCAGTCAATCTAGTGTTGCATCAGGCGTGAGAAGAATTGAGGCTTTGGGTGGAAAAAAAGCTTTGGAATTTATTAACGATGTTAGAAATGTTAACGAATCTCTTCAGCAAAAGTTAAATGTCCCATCAGAGGCAATGCTAGAAAAAGTAGAAGCATTAATTGAAGAAAATAAAAAGTTAAAAAAAACTGGAGCGACGTCACCCAAGTCTGCTGAAATAATCTTCACAGAATCTCATGAGATCGATGATTGGGTTTTACATGTTGAGCAGGTTGCTATCGAAGACAATAAGCTTTTAAGAGGTATGGTTGATAGTAAGAAAGCTGCAATTTCAAAAGGATGTGTTGTTTTATTGAATGTGATTGGTAATAAAGTTGCAGTTGTAGCAGGAGTTACTGAGAATTTAGTTGACAAGCTCTCAGCAAAAGATGTGGTTTCTTTGCTATGCGAACAGCTTGATGGCAAAGGTGGTGGAAGGCCAGATTTTGCTCAAGGAGCTGGTGAGACCAAAAATCTTAATGAATTCGTGACATCTATTTTAAATTCAGTAAAATCCATCGCAAACTAAAAAAATATGCCTAATATCATAGTTCAAAAGTTTGGAGGCACATCTGTTGGTTCAGAAGAAAGAATCGCGTCTGTAGCTAAGATAGTTCAAAAAGCATCGCTTGATAACTCTATTGTTGTTGTTGTATCAGCAATGAGCGGTGAAACTAATCGCTTAATAAGCTTAGCCAAAAGTTTTGGAGATAATCCTAGCAGAAGAGAGTTTGATGCGCTTATATCAACTGGTGAAAAAGTAAGTGCAGCTCTTTTAGCCATGGCTCTTCAACAAATAGGTGTTCCAGCAAAATCTTTTTCTGCATCGCAGATATCAATGAAGACAACTAGCACCTATTCAAAAGCAAGAATTTTAGATGTAGATGGCAAAAAAATTCAAGAAACACTTGATGCAGGCATTATTCCTATTATTACTGGATTCCAAGGAATTACAGAATCCGGTGATGTAACCACATTAGGAAGAGGTGGCTCAGACACAACAGCTGTAGCAATAGCTGCACAAATGAAGGCTGAGAGATGTGATATCTATACGGATGTTGATGGGATTTATACCACTGATCCTAGGATTGTTCCCGAAGCAAAAAAATTAGATACAATCACCATGGAAGAGATGCTTGAAATGGCAGGCCAGGGAGCAAAGGTAATACAAATTAGAGCAGTAGAATTTGCAAATAAATACAAAGTACCAGTAAGAGTTTTATCCAGTTTTGAATCTGGAAATGGTACCCTAATATCACTTGAGGAAAATAATATGGAAAATGGATTAGTTTCTGGAATAGC
>ENA-OREM01000178-OREM01000178.1-marine-metagenome-genome-assembly--contig:-NODE-178-length-55236-cov-6.467376_pt1 | contig 55236 bp, 54 predicted proteins | sample MGYA00248623_ERZ508561 | MGnify/ENA primary metagenome ERZ508561 (study PRJEB26227, sample SAMN06264494) | marine metagenome | isolation source: Columbia River Estuary | place: USA:Columbia River Estuary...
AAGTGTTTAGTGATTACTGCCGCAACAACTTGCTTGTCATAAGCAATGTTTTCTTGTTCAAGAATCCATTCTACACGCTTGAAGAATTGTGCGGCCATCTTTGCTTTTTGACCATTCTGAATCTTAAATTCAACCACAGAACAACGAGAGTGTAGTGGATCGATGATACGATTCTTGAAGTTACAAGTAAAGATGAAAGAACAGTTCATAGCAAATTCTTCACGTTTAAGATTTTCACGAAACCATATTCATTTCAGCAAACAGCACAAGCAGCCGCGGTAAGAACAGATAGCTTATACCAGAATACCATTCACAGGCACTAATTATATGGTTGTCTAAACAATAACTCATTTTTTAACCTACAATTAACCGGTGGCATTGGTGCTGTAGATTATGGGCAGGGCTCAGACATCTATCTGCGCGATCAATCAAGCCAGAAGGCTCACGGCGATTTTGCGAAACTAAATTTGGGAATATCAGCTCAAAGGGCATTGAGTGAAAACAGTTTTATTGGACTAGAAATTAATGGTCAGGTTGCTTCGAAAAACCTTGACGGTAGTCAAAAACTAACAATGTCAGGGGCGACTGCGCTTCAGTCCTTGAAATCTGGTAGTTTGTCTGTTGACTCTGGAATTTGGAGTAAATTGAAACTCTTGCATAATTTTGAAGAGGGATCCCAATTATTTGGCTTTATTGAAGGCGGCAAAGGAAATTTAAATCATCAAACATGGGCTAATTGGAATGGAGGCGATGAAACTTTGAAAAACTCAGTTCATGCTTATGGAGGAGGATTGGGTGTAAACGTTCCAATTAATGATAATCTCAGCTTTGAATTCGTTGCAGCGAAGTCCTTAGAAACAAATTTAAGTGATCAAAGTGGTAGTCCAAACTATTGGGTTGAACTCTCGTATAATTTTTAATTTACCTAGAAAACGCCGCAATAATTTACGAAATCTGTCTTATTCCCACCGTATCCATAATCGTGACTTAATTTAGTCATACGCAAATTAAGGAACTCAAAAAAGTAGTAAAAGGCACTCAAATATTTACATGATGATCTAAAAAATTTCATAAAAAAATGAAATGAAATTTACATGTGTTCTGGCCGCGGGTACCACCAGAGCAATATGCCTCTGATAGGCGAGTGTAAGAGCCGCCGTGTTTTACGCGGAATTGGTCCAACGTGCGGGCAATAGATCCATGCCGCGCGACTTCCCTGACCGGCAAGCCTATGCCCACCATAGGGGTTCGGGTTCTTTGGTTTTGTGAATATTAAAGGTCCGAAGCTGCTCCAACAGCCACTCCATGCGGTCAGCGTCGTCTGTAAGATAGGGCTTTGCCAGTGCGACAATATCGGCAGCTGGCGTGCGGAATTCTGTGGTCCAAGCGGCCAGGTTAAACAAGATCGGAACAAAGGAGATGCCGGCTTCCGTCAGGTAATAGGGTTTCTTTTGTGCATGACGCTCGGACGCGCCGATTTCCAGCAGGTTGAGATCAAGCATCAATTTCAATCGAGAAGACAAGGACCCTGAAGAAATATTCTCTCTATTGTTCTTCAGGATAGCGTTAAATGTACGTCGATTAAACAATGCAATGTCACGAATGATAATCGGAATCCATTTATCGCCGAGCAGATGAGCCGCAAGACCAATTGGGCACATGTTTTCCTCTACAAATTTTTCATCTACCTCAGTCTTCAAATCTAACATAAACCATTCCACCATTTAAACCACTGTCATAATGACATTGGCTGGCCAATCTCTGTGCGTCAATTATTTTCTTCTTAAGGTATAAACTTCCATTCAGTAAAACCGCTTTAATATTTGCTATAGTTCTAAGATGTCCTTCGAGTTTAGTATAAAAATTGGATTAAATCGCATGTTTGTTATCTCAAGCGAACAATCGTCAAAACAAATGAAGGACAGTCGGGTAATGATGGTAAAACTTACGCAAGATCTCGCACGTGGACTTGGTCCATGGAAGGACATGTATCACGAAAATCAAGCAGTGTTAAACGATCTTGGTGCGCGTCTTATATTTGCGGGTACGGAAAAAGATGATGACAGCAAACTGACTGTGATCATCGATTTTGACTCTCTTGAGGCCATGAAAGCTTTCGGCGGACATGAGGAATTAAAAGCCAAACGTGCGGCAGCTGGGGCGCTCTTAGACACGACGGTGATCACCGTGATGAGCGAAGGTTCCTTTGTCGGGTGAGAGATGCCGGACTAAGTATCGCATACTGCAAAGTTAAACCAATCAATATGTTGAATGAGGAGGAAGATCCATTATGCCAATAGGAGTGAAAAATTTTGCCTCACAAGTAGATGAAGCCAAAGAAATGCCAAACGCTCGTGTTGACTCGGTTAATGTCATGGGCCAGCGTGTGATGAAATTGACCTTGGCGCCAGAGTGGAAATGGTCGCGTGATATCAAACCTCTTGTAGGTACACCAAGCTGTCAGGCGACACACACAGGCGTTATTGTTGAGGGCACGATCCATTGCGTTTGCGATGATGGCTCCGAGGCGACCTATTCCGCAGGAGATGCTTACGCGATTTCCCCAAATCATGACGCCTGGTGCGTTGGGGGATCACGGGCGGTCGTCTACGAATTTGCTGGACGTTGGGGCGAGTGAATACTTCCGTTTACGATAAACTGCAGAAAGTTTTGGATGATCGAAATGTCGAGGGTTACCTCGGCCTCATACACGACGATGCGCAGATTATTTTCCATAAACCTGGTGACCGGTTTAACAAAAGTGAGTGGGTGTCGGTGGTGGGCGGCATGATGCGTAATCCCAAATTCGTGAAAGACGCATCGCGCTGCATTTATGAAGATTCAGACATGTTAGTCTCAGATACTTTCATGTCTTACCCTGGCGACACTAAAGAAGCTGTTATGTTGGTGTGCATGCTGAAGGATGGGCAAATAATCCGCATGGAAACTCGGGAGTCATCGCTTGATTAAAAGGCTTTCAGCCACTCATTAATAGGAGAAGTTTAATGGCTAACCTACTCATACATATCCACAGTGGACCTGAGTTAAAGAATAAGCTCACCCTTGGGTTGCTTGTCGCCAAAACGGGGGTCGCGGAAGGCCATAGTGTCAAACTGTTTTTGGCCGCTGATGCTGTGCATGCCCTGGATTGTCGGGCAGAAGGGGACATCGTGGGGCAGGGCACTGGGGACGCTCATCTGCACTTACAGGCTCTTGCCGCGGCAAATGTTCAAATCATGGTCTCGGGAATGTCTGCGAAGGCGCGCGGCTATGATGACAGTCTTCTGGCCGGCTATAATGCTTCCTTTGCGATGCCTGACACGCTTATTGCCTTGGCGTTAGATGCCGATACGGTGCTGTGTTATTGATGCTGCTGCAGGACTTTAACGGCAAGAATAATCCTTGATGCGCAGGGGACTTATATGTCCTGAGCGCCTGCATTTTTGCAGCCGTGCCATTGCGGCAGAATATCCTCTGTCAGGCCGTTACGGCTGCTGTGGCGGTCGGGCCAGCTCAGCTTCTATCATGCGGGTCAATTTTTGCGACAAGGGCCGGGTTGAGGCGCCCCAGGTTGCCAAAACCTGGCCGTCACCACCGATCAAAATTTTGTTAAAATTCCACGCTGGCGCGAATCCACTTTGCGCGCGCACGGCCATAAAGAAAGGATGCGCCTGCGCACCTGTGACCGCGAGGGTCTCGCTCATCGGCATATCAATGTCGTAATTCAAGGCACAAAAACTTTTGACTTCTGCATTGCTGTCGAACTCCTGGTTAAAGTCGTCCGAAGGCACGGCAATCATTCCAAAGCCCGCGTCGCGGTAGGTGTCGTAGAGTTTTTGCAGATCGGCATATTGTTTGGTGAAGGCGCATTGCGACGCGGTGTTCACCACGAGGTAGGGTTTTCCCTGCCATTGTTTTGTATCGATATGTCCGCCATAGATCGATGGGAAACTATAGGTCGCAAGCTCGCTGGCGCGGCCCAAGCGCGGCGTTACAGCCGCAATAGCCGAAGCGATGACAAATATCGTGGCCCAGAGAAAGAGTGCGTGTTTGCGTATCATAAAGGTTCTACGCATCATGCGCCGATTTAGATCAGCCTTATGCGAGACCGACGCAAGATTGTGTCTGGGGATCCCAAGTTGTTCCAGGCAGGCAGAAGGCCTGCGGGTCAGTGCCGCGATCTGGGCAGCTCGGGGCCTCTTGAGCGAGGCTGGCAGTGTCACAAATCATGATCAATAGAGATATGAGAATGGGCTTCATCGCTTGTGTCTCCAGATTATGCTTGGCCGCGGCCCCACAGGCCGGCGCATCATTGGGCCGGGTTATTGTTTAGCGCGCGTGCTTTGCACTTGGTGAATGAGCGCATCGGCTCGGCGTTTGGTCATGCCAAATTGTTTGCGCAGCCGCTCGAGGTCCGCTTTTTCGCTATGGTCTAAAATACCATCTAACAGCGCTTTGCGCACCTGATCTTCAAAAATAATATTTCGCCGCTCCATCTGAGCATTGAAAGCGGAGGCAACAATACCCGTGATCAGTGCCACCACAATCACCCCTAAAATTGCCGATCCGACAGCGATAAGTTTCCCTGCCACGGTGATGGGGGTGATATCGCCATAGCCAACTGTGGTGAGCGTAATCAGCGCCCAATACATGGAGTCGGGAATTGACTGAAAGCCCGTTGGATGGGTCTCATGTTCAGCAAAATACATCAATGTGGACGAGAGGATGAACAAAATCGCGAAAAGGTAACTGGCAGCATAAAACGAACGCTTTTCCTCATGAATAGCTTCAAACAGATCCTCCATAGCCGAATTGTAATGTGACAATTTTAGAATGCGAAGCAGCCGCAATGCGCGCAAAATCCGCAGATCTAAATAGGGGAAGAACGCGCGCAGATAGAAGGGCAGGATGGACAAAAGTTCCACAAGGCCACTGAAGCTGAGCATATATTTGACCCGCGCTTTGAAGGCGCCAGCAAAGCCGTACGGGCCAGAGATTTGACGAGGTGCGACCCAAACACGGCAGAGATATTCGACTGTGAAGATCCCCACGCTGATGATTTCAATCCATATAAACAGTTTCTTATGGTCGGCATAGATTTGCGGCACGGATTCCAAGGTGATGGAGATGATGTTGACGACAACCAAAGCCATGAGGAATAAGTCGATGTTTCGGCTGACCCTATCGCCTACATCTGCCCGCTCTAAGATTTGACTGAGCCGGTTTTGCACTTCGATATATTTTGACATGCACATACCCTATTTCACGCAGCAATGCGCTTAGCATGATCGCCAAACTGCGCTTTGGCAAGATTGCCTGACCCGAAAGGGTGGTAAGGGCGGCTGGATCACCCGCGCTGAGGAATTTATCCGCGCGCGCTATCATTTGAGCCAAGAGGATTTTGAAAAGAGGATTGCGACATGGGCGTGATGTCATGGATTTTGGGCGGCGGGGCGAAACAGGCCGCCGCAGCGGTGGTGCAAGTGGCCGGGGTGTTCAAACCCAATGCTAAGGCCTCCGAGGCGCGCGGTCATGCCTATGATGGGGCCGCTTTGGGGCAATATGCCGCCGAATTTGCCCATCCGCGCCGGGGCTGGTTTGACGGGCTGGTGGACGGGCTCAACCGCCTGGTGCGGCCGGTGATCACCTTCGGGCTTTTGGGGATCCTGCCCGCGGTGGTAATCTGGCCCGAGGGGGCCGCCATTGCCTTTGCCGCCCTGGCGCTTTTGCCTGCGGGTTATTGGGCGCTGGTGACGGTGATAATCGGGTTTTACTTTGGCGGGCGTATGCAGCTGAAAGCGCAGGATTTCCAAAAATCCGTGCAATCAGCCGCAGATCGCGCCCCGGAGGTTATCGCCAACATCAAACGCCTCCGCACCGCCCTCTCCCCCAATGAGGCCGCCGACGACGACCCAGAGCTGGCCCTCGAGCTGGCGCAGGGCTTTGCAGAAGGGGAAAATGCCGCGATTGTCGCATGGCAAAAAGAGGGGCGACGATCATAAGCCCCTCTTCTTTGTTGGATCATCACCCACGTCCGGTATCGCTCAATATGTTATGGCCCCGCGCGGCTAGGCATCGATCGACTACACGGCGCGGTCCGTATTTCACCTCTTGATCTGTGGTATCCACGTCCCCTGCGCCTAAAACACCACCAATGGCCGCGCCAGTCGCCGTAGAATCACTATCTTCGCCATATACGTTTCCGAGTATAGCTCCAGTCAGAACACCCGTGAGCACTCCAGCGGCCACTTCACTTTTTCTACGATCAGCCAGCTCTTTTTCAGTTCGCAAGGCTATCGTTCGGCAATCGATCAGGTCCGATTCAAACTTGGCTACGTCCGTGCGTGACGTATCAATAACCGGACGATATGTTTCCAGTCCACTTGAAGTCTCCGTGCAGGCAGTTGCCATAATCGCCACGGCAATTAATGTTAAATTGTTCATCCTCTTTCTCCGTTTCTTCACTGGGCACTCAAGGAAAAAGCTCACATATTATATTAAATATTTCGTCACCAATGGTGAGCCTAAGCCGCATGATATTGAGGACGGTGAGTATATATGTGCCATCATTTCTATACATAAAATCAATCTACAAGGTCAGAATTAGCAAATTAGGACTCAGACGGCCATAGCCTAAGTTTATTTTTTTGACTTTGCGATTTCGTCGCAGACCGCCATGATTAATGGCTCTAAACAAAGCATATCATTGGACCGCTGCTGTCCGTCCATGAGTGCGGCTACTTTGTGATGTTTACTTGTAGTACCTGCGCCTCCGCACCGAACTCTCCGTCGAGCTGGCGCAGGGTCTAGACATCGAAAACCCGGCGCTGCGGGATTGGGCGAAAAGGGGCAGAGGGTAGGGCGCTCCCGGGGCCTAGGGCAAGGCCTGCATATGTAGGAGTTTTTCACCATCTAGACTGAGCAGGTAAATCTTGCGATTTTGGTCGATCACGATCAATTCATTGGCTGTGCGGCTGACTGAGAGCACCTGGGTCCCCTCGGGCAGGGCGGTGATTTCAGGGAAAATTGCAACAGGGCTCTGCAAGCGGATGACAAGCACCGTAAAGATCGCTATGAGACCCACAATCATGGTGGCTGTGAGCGTTGTGACCAGCCGCCTTAAAAACCGCAAATTCGCCGGTTCAGTTGGATTTGCCGGAACCTCAGATTGATCTGCCATGACTGATGTCCTTTTTACCATTGGAGAAAACCCTCCGCCGCGCCTTGATAAAGCCTTGGCGCGGAATGTGCCAGAGCGTGCCATTAGCCGGTCGCGCCTGTCGCGCATGATCGCCGAAGGCACGGTTGAGGTGAATGGCGTTGTTGTGACCGATCAAAAAGCCCGGGTGCAAGAGGGCGATGATATTGTCATTCGTGTGCCCGAAGCGGTGGAAAGCCATATGCTGCCGGAAGATATTCCGCTCGAGGTTTTGTTTGAAGATGACGACTTGATTGTGGTCAATAAGCCGGCCGGCATGGTTGTGCATCCGGCACCGGGAACGCCTTCCGGAACCTTGGTCAATGCGCTTTTGGCCCATTGCGGCGAAAATCTTTCTGGTGTGGGCGGGATGAGGCGTCCTGGGATTGTGCACCGGATTGATAAAGACACCAGTGGGCTTTTGGTGGTGGCCAAATCGGATGCGGCCCATCAAGGTTTGGCGGATCAATTTTTGGATCACAGCATTGAACGGCTTTACACTGCGGTGTGTTTTGGCGTGCCCTCTGCGGGAGATCCTCGGCTCATGGGCCTGGCCGGCACGTCATTTGAGGCGGGCAATCAGCTCAAAATCACAACCCAATTGGCCCGCCATAAGACGGACCGGCAACGCCAAGCGGTTGTGCTGCAAAATGGTAAACATGCTGTGACCCGCGTGCGGGTGATGCAAGAATTGGCCGGCGGCGCTGCCGCGGTGGTGGAATGTAAATTGGAGACCGGCCGCACCCATCAAATTCGGGTCCATATGTCCTATGCGGGTCATGCTTTGCTTGGTGATCAGACCTATAGCCGCAAACGCAAATTGGCTGGGGCCTATACCGAACAGGTCGCCGCCTTCCCAAGGCAGGCGCTGCATGCGGGGTTCTTGGGGTTCAAACACCCGATCACCGGCCGGGCGCTGCGCTATACGAGTCCATTGCCTGCGGATATGCAGGGTTTGATTGCGCTTTTGAGCGTGTAGCGGCCGGTGCGCCGCCCATTTATTGCCGAAAATGAATAATAACGCGCCGCCCTCTTGAAACGGGGCGAAGGCGCACGCATATCTATGTTAAGCCCATATACATGGGACTGAACATAAAGGGAGCACGATGGCAAATTACGCAAATTTACCTGCACCAACGCCGGATGGGGGATTGAACCGCTATATGCAGGATATCCGCAAATTCCCGATGCTGGAGCCGGAAGAGGAGTATATGTTGGCCAAGGCTTGGGTGGAGCGGCAAGACAGCGGTGCGGCGCATAAGTTGGTGACGAGCCACCTGCGTTTGGCGGCTAAAATCGCCATGGGCTATCGTGGCTATGGGCTGCCGCAGGCGGAGGTCATCTCGGAGGCCAATGTCGGCTTGATGCAGGCCGTCAAGAAGTTTGACCCGGAAAAAGGCTTCCGCTTGGCCACATATGCGATGTGGTGGATCCGGGCGAGCATTCAAGAATATGTGCTGCGCTCTTGGTCCTTGGTGAAAATGGGTACCACGTCCGGACAAAAGAAGCTGTTTTTCAATCTTCGCAAGGCAAAATCGCGGATTGGCGCTTATGATGATGGGGACTTGCGGCCCGAACAGGTTGCCCGCATCGCGACTGATCTGGGCGTGACTGAAACCGAAGTGCAGTCGATGAACCGCCGGATGTCTGGGGGCGATGCCTCTTTGAATGTCATGGTCGGCAGCGACGGCGAAAGCGCGACACAGTGGCAAGATTGGCTGCAAGATGAGGATGCCGATCAAGCGGGCGATTATGAGCGCGATGATGAGATGTCTGTGCGTCGCGACATGCTGGCTGAGGCGATGAGCGTTTTGAACGACCGCGAAAAGGACATTATCACCCAACGTCGCTTGCACGATCAGCCGGTGACCTTGGAGGAGCTGTCAAGCCAATATGACGTGAGCCGCGAGCGAATTCGCCAGATTGAAGTGCGGGCGTTTGAAAAGCTGCAAAACCGTATGCGTGAATTGGCGCAGGAAAAGGGCCTGCTGCGCGAGTTGTGACGCCAAACCGTGCCTGTTGCCCTGCCATTTTCGCTGGCAGGGCTGCCGTCTTCGCGCTATCCTAGGGCGAACTGGCATGAATGGGGGCTCGCATGACACAGATCCGTTGGGGTATTCTTGGGGCGTCAAAATTTGCGCGTGAACACATGGGTCCGGCCATTCATGCGGCCAAGGGGGCGGTTTTATCGGCTGTCGCCAGTCGCACCCCGCAGAGCGTTGCCCCGTTTAAGGACTTCGCCGCCGGATGCCGAGCGGTTATGGGCTATGACGCTCTCATCGCAGATCCTGACATTGATGCGATCTATATTCCCCTGCCGCATCACATGCATGTTGAGTGGACCGTAAAGGCGCTCAATGCGGGCAAACATGTGTTGGCGGAAAAACCCATTGCGATGCAAGCCGATGACTTTGACAGGTTAATCGCCGCCCGCGATGCGTCTGGGCTTTTGGCGGCTGAGGCTTATATGATTGTGCACCATCCACAATGGCAGCGCGCGCGGCAAATGGTGGCCGATGGCGCGATTGGCCGGGTGATCCATATCACTGGCGGATTTTCCTATGACAATTCCGATGATCCGCAAAATATTCGCAACCAGGCGGCCACGGGCGGCGGCGGGATGCGCGACATCGGAGTCTATGTGCTGGGATCGGCCCGCTATGTCATGGGCGCAGATCTTGAAAATATTTCCGCTAAAATTCGTTGGGAAAGTGGTTTTGACACTTTTGCTTCGATGCAAGGCAATATGGGAGAGGCGACCTATTCGGCTTATGTCTCCACGCGCATGCATCCGCATCAAGAGATGGTGTTTCATGGATCGGAAGGGCTATTGCGTCTCACTGCGCCTTTCAATGCCAATATTTTCGGCGAGGCGCGCATTGAATTGCACCAACCGAATTTGGGCCTGCGGGTTGAGAAGTTTCCCGCAGCCAACCACTATGTCAATCAAGTAGAGGCCTTTGGCCACAGCATTCGCAATGGCGCTGCCTATCCTTGGACCCTCGAGCAGGCGCGCGGAACCCAAGAAGCAATTGACACTGTACTGGCCATTGGCACCGACTTAACATAAGCGCAAAGCCACAAATTATTGATATAAAGCGACGTTCAATTGGACTTTGTGGAATTATGAACGTGTTTCACCATGGCTAGGCCAAAAGCCGACGGTGATTGCCAAGGCCGCCCGCTATCAAACAGCTGCCAGCGAACTGCGCCCTTGGCCTTGGAGCGAGTTGGATTAATCCTCCATCGCTTCCAGCTCATCAATCATCGCGGAGATCATGCTGAGTCCCTTGTCCCAAAATTTGGGGTCACTGGCGTCTAAACCAAAGGGCGCGAGCAGCTCTGTGTGGTGCTTCGAGCCCCCGGCCCGCAGCATGTCGAAATATTTGGCCTGAAACTCCGGATCACCCTCCTCATAGACCGCATAGAGTGCGTTTACTAAGCCGTCGCCAAAGGCGTAGGCGTATACATAGAAAGGGGAATGCACGAAATGCGGGATGTAGGACCAGAAGGTCTCATAACCATCCATGAATTCAAACACCGGCCCTAGGCTCTCACCCTGCACGCTCATCCAAATTGCATTGATCTGATCTGGCGTGAGCTCCCCCTCGGCGCGGGCGGCGTGCAGTTTGCACTCAAAGTCATAAAACGCAATTTGGCGTACCACGGTGTTGATCATACTCTCGACCTTGCCGGCCAAAAGCACTTTACGCTCTTGTGGGGTTTTTGCGGCGGCCAAGAGTTTGCGGAAGGTCAGCATTTCGCCAAAAACGGAAGCTGTCTCTGCTAAGGTGAGCGGCGTTGAGGACAGCAGCTCGCCTTGCTGGGCGGCCAAAACCTGATGCACCCCATGACCCAACTCATGGGCCAGTGTCATCACATCATCCGGCTTGCCCAGGTAGTTGAGCATAACATAGGGATGTACGGTGGTGACGGTTGGATGCGCGAAGGCGCCGGGTGCCTTACCTGGCTTAACCGCCGCATCGATCCAGCTTTTGGTAAAAAACTGTTTGGCAATCTCGGCCATCTCTGGCGAAAATTCGGCATAGGCGGACAGCACCATCTCTTGCGCTGCGGTCCAATCGACCAGCTTGTCATCTTCAATTGGCAAAGGAGCATTCCGATCCCAGACCTGCATTGTCTCAAGACCAAGCCATTTGGCTTTGAGCGCATAGTAGCGATGCGATAACTTGGGGTAGGCGGCCACGACCGCATTGCGCAGAGCCTCCACAACCTTGGCTTCGACATGGTTGGACAAATGCCGCCCGGTTTGCGGTGTTGGCATTTTCCGCCAGCGGTCTTCGATCTCTTTGTCTTTGGCCAGCGTGTTATGTACCCGGGCAAACAGGCTGGTGTTTTCACGCAATACGCGCGCGATTTCGCGGGCTGCCGCCTCACGCGTGTCTCGGTCTTGTTCGGACAATTTGTTGGTCGCAGCTTCGAGCGGTAGATCTTCCCCATCAATAGTAAAGACCAGGCTGGCGATCGTTTCGTCAAACAAGCGGTTCCACGCAGTTGCCCCGACCACCGATTGATCATGCAGGAACCTCTCCATCTCGTCCGAAAGCTGGTAGGGCTTCATGGCACGCATACGGTCAAACACCGGCTTATAACGCGCCAGAGCCGTATTTTGCGACAGCAATTTCGAAAGAGCTTCTTCATCCAATCGATTGAATTCTAACCCATAGAAAACCAATATTGTCGTATGCTCTGTCAGCTTGTCTTGCATATCTGACATGAATTTCGCCCGCTCGGGATCGGTTGTCAGCTGATAATAACGCAAACCCGCAAAAGACATGATCCGACCGGCAATGATATCGATGGCCTCATAGCGCTCAACGGCTTTGAGCATTTCATCCGCATTGAGTTGCGCGAGCTTTCCTTCATAATCATTTGAAAAGTCAATACAAGACTGTTTAAGCCATGTGAGATCGGCCTGCAGCTCTGCTGCGTCCTCGGAGGCATAAAGATCGCTGAGATCCCATTCTGGCAAGTCTCCAAAGGCTCCGCCGCCTTGCGAATTGGCCTCAAATACGCGGGTGTCATTTAGCATGAATTGGTCCATCAGGGCTGTATTGTTCGGTCAGCTGGCTCAAAAACGCCCAATTTTAAGCAGCAAAATTATTCGGTATCTCGTCCCTTACCTAATGTTTTTCGGGCCGAGAGGAAAGCCACTTTAGGCGCCTGCAATTCAAATTGAATTTCCCCGCGCTTCATGCTCTGCTTTGACTGTTGCTAGAATTGGAGAACTTATGCGCATCGAGAATTTTAAATCCCGCATGGCTAATCGCGATATGATGGCTGGGACATTTTTGAAAACGCCAGCCTATGAGTTGGTGGAGGTTCTGGCAACTTCGGAGCTAGATTTCATCTGCATCGATATGGAGCATAGTCCCTTTGACCGCGCGCGCACCGATGCTTGTTTGGCGGTCGCGCGGGCCTTGGATTTTCCGGTGCTGGTGCGGGTGACGCATTTTGCACCGCAAACCGTGTTGCAGGTTTTGGATATGGGCGCGGTTGGCGTGGTGGCACCGCATATCATCACGGCAGAGCAGGCCAAGGATTTGGTGCGCGCGGCGCATTTTGGCCCAGGCGGCCGCGGTTTTGCTGGCGCCACGCGTTGGGCCGGATATGGCAGTCAAAATATGGTGGAAGTGTTGGCGCAATCGGCACGTCAAACTGTTGTGATTGCCCAGATTGAAGAGCCCGAGGCGCTGGAGAATGTCGAGCAGATTGCCGCAACCCCGGGTGTGGATGGCTTGTTTCTGGGGCCTTCGGATATGAGCGTTTCAATGGGCTATAGCGACACCAATTCTGAGGAATTGCGCGCCTCCTTAGCGCGGTGCGGCGCGGCGGCGGAGGTGTCGGGCAAAGCCTATATGACCTTTGTGCCCAATGCTGCGAAAGCGGCAGATTGGGCGCAATTTGGGGCGCATATGTTCTTTATCGGATCTGAGCAGGGCTGGATGAAGTCTGGGGCCAATACCGATGCGGAGGGCATTCATGCGCTTGGGTGATGCCGATCAAAATGGGCGATGGTTTCGCGGTAAAACGCCCCACGGATTTCGGGGCGTTCCATCATGAATTCATGTTTGGCCTGGGGCATGACCTTTAGGCTGGCTTCGGGCCAATGGGCCATACGCTGCTGAATGCGCCTTGGGTCGACAATGGTCTCCAGTCCACCGACAAAGCATAGGGCGGGATAATTGGGGGCGCGGTGGCGGTGCAGCGATAACATCTCGCGCAAGGCCTCATTGAGCCAGCGCAGGCTCGGGCCACCAAGGGCGCAATCGGGAAGCTCTTGCAGTTGATGCCGCATCATTTCAAACATTTGCCGATCACAGCTCAACTGATTTTCCTCAAATGAAACCTCCTGTTGATAGGATCCAACAGAGGTTCCGGGCGCGCGCATCTCAGCCAATTTGAACGGATACAGGAGGCTGGATAACCCCCAGGCCAAGGCGCGTTTCGCAGGAGGGTGAAACAAAATTCCCCACATAGGTGCGGAGAAACTGACCGCCTGCACGGGCAAGCCTTGCAAAAGCGCTCGCAACCCAATGCAGCCACCCATCGAATGGGCCAACAGAAAATACGGTTTGGGCAGGTCTAAGGATTTGGCTGCGGCCAGAAGAGTTTGCACGTCCCGCTGATAGTCAGAGAATCTGTCCACATGCCCAATCAAGCGATCTGGCAACAGCCGATCTGACAGGCCCTGGCCGCGCCAGTCTATGGCCAGGGAGGTGTAACCGGCCTCGGCAAGGGCAGCTGCGGCGCCGCCGTATTTTTCGATATATTCAGTGCGCCCGGGAAATATCAGGACCGTCCCTTTGGCCCCTTGCCTCCAAACCCCAAGACGCAAACGCAGACCGTCTGGTGTTTGCACCCAATGGCCTGAGGATCCCGCCGGGCCGCGCGCCAGATCATTCGCAAGCGGCGCAGGGCTGAGCATCAGCTCAAAACACCTGCCAGTCGCAAGGCCAAACCCATATCTCCCTCGACCGAGAGCTTGCCGCTCATGAAAGCCGAGGTTGGGTTTTGCGTGCCGGCAAGAATATCCTCAAAGACGTCTGCCGTGGCCGACAGGGTCACATCTGCCGGATCATCAGAAATTCGCACCCCTTGGTTGTCCAGGATTAAAGCGCCCTCACCGGAAATTGAAAACTTTGCAGAGCCATCAAAAACGCCGCCGTCCAGCTTCTGCGTTAAAACATCACGGGCTTGGTTCAAAATTTCGCTCATACAACAGGTTCCTTAATCATTTTATTTTACAGCGAGGGGCTGAAACCCCGAAAAACTGTGCTACATCTAACTTATGAGCGGTGTTGTTTGGAAACTCAAATCAATCGTGGCGGCAACCTGCCTATTTGTTGCGGCAACCGGGATGGCGGCGGGACAATCGGCGCGGTTGGACCCATTGTTTGAGCGTTTAAAAAATGTAGACGCCGCTGATGCGCCGGCTTTGGAGGCGAAAATCCGGCAGGAATGGTCGAAAAGCGGATCTGCAGCGGCTGATTTGCTGCTGTCGCGGGCGAAGATTGCCATTGATGCAGGCGATCAGAAAGCGGCCATGGGGTATTTGACAGCCCTAACAGATCATGCGCCAGAATTTGCTGAGGGCTGGAATCTTAGCGCGGTGACCCTCTTCAACATGGGTAAAATAGGCCCTGCTTTGGCCGCTCTCGAACGCACCTTAGCGCTGGAGCCACGCCATTTTCAGGCGCTTGAAGGGCTGGTGCTGATTTTCGATGATGCTGGGCTTTATCAGGAGGCTTTTGAGATCCTGCGACGAATTGAGGCTATACATCCTCATGCCGAAATTCTATCCAAGGCGCGCACGCGACTTGAAGCAAAAACCCTAGGGCAAGCCCTGTAACCCCTTAAGGGATTGGCCAATGGCTCCAAATAACCGAATTGTGGCCGTTTTAGGCCCGACCAACACGGGCAAAACCCATTATGCCATTGAGCGGATGCTGGGGCATCGCACGGGAATCATGGGATTGCCCCTGCGATTGCTGGCACGCGAGGTTTATGACAAAATCGTAGCGCTGCGGGGGCCGTCTGTTGTGGCTTTAGTGACCGGCGAGGAGCGCATTGTGCCGCCGCGCGCGAAATATTGGGTCTGTACCGTTGAGGCCATGCCCGAGGGCATGGGGTGTGACTTTCTCGCGGTAGATGAGATCCAACTCTGCGCCGATCCTGAGCGCGGTCATGTGTTCACGGATCGTTTGCTGCGCGCGCGCGGCTTGCATGAAACGCTCTTTTTGGGTGCAGAGACCATGCGAAAGGCCATTGCGGCTTTGGTTCCGACTGCGGATTTTATGCATCGGGAGAGGTTTTCCGAGCTGAGCTACAGCGGGCAAAAGAAAATCAGCCGAATGCCGGAACGCTCTGCCATTGTCTCGTTTAGCGTTGATAATGTCTATGGAATTGCCGAACTTCTGCGGCGCCAAAAGGGCGGGGCGGCCGTGGTCATGGGGGCATTGAGCCCGCGGACGCGCAATGCGCAGGTTGAAATGTATCAAAACGGCGATGTGGATTACCTTGTGGCCACCGATGCCATTGGCATGGGGCTCAATTTGGATGTGAACCATGTGGCTTTTTCAGCCACATCGAAATTTGATGGCAACCGCATGCGACCGCTTTTGCCAACTGAACTGGCGCAAATCGCAGGCCGTGCTGGACGACATATGAATAACGGCAGCTTCGGCGTGACCGGTGAAGCTGCGCCTTTGCACGATGAATTGGTTGAGGCCATTACCGAAAATCGGTTTGCGCCTTTGACCAAGCTTTATTGGCGCAATGCCAAGCTGCAATTTGGCTCCACCAAAGCGCTGATCTCTGCGCTGGAACAACATACCAGCAATGAATGGCTGACCCGTGTGCGTGAAAGCTGCGATTTGGCTGCGCTTAAGACTTTGGTGCAAGATGCAGAGGTTGCGGCGCGCGCAAGCGATGGCGCCTCGGTTGCGCTGCTCTGGGACGTCTGCCGAATCCCTGATTTTCGAAGCATCTCAAACCGGCAACATGCCGAGCTTCTGGGTGTTATTTACAACTATTTGCATGAAAAGGGCCAAATTCCGCAAGATTGGCTCGCGCGGAGCATAAATAGTTTAGATAATACCAAGGGTGACATTGACGCCCTGTCAAAAAGGTTAGCCTATATCCGCACATGGACCTATGTTGCACAACGCAAAGACTGGGCCCAAGATCATGAACATTGGCGCGAAGCGACCCGCGCTGTAGAAGACCGATTGTCAGACGCGCTGCATATCGCGCTGACCCAAAGATTTGTCGATCGGCGCACATCTATTTTGATGCGGCGATTGAAACAGAAGGAGAGCCTTGTGGCCGACGTGAATAAAGATGGCGAAGTAACAGTAGAAGAGCAGTTTGTTGGGCGGCTTGAGGGATTTCAATTTCGGCAAGATTCCAGCGCGTCCCCCGATGAGGCCAAGACGCTCCGTAGCGCAAGTCTTCAAGCCTTGGCCCCCGAGTTCCACCTTCGGGCTGATCGGATGTATAATGCGCCAGATACGGAAATTGATTTCACCGAACAAGGCGGCCTGATGTGGGGCAGCTCGGCGGTGGGCAAGCTGATTCCCGGCTCAAATGCGCTCAAACCGCATGTGCAGGCCTTTGTCGATGTCGAGGCCGGACCAGAAGTGGCTGAGAAGGTAACGCGGCGTCTGCAGCATTTCATTGATCGTAAAATAGCCACTTTATTTGAGCCATTGATCAATATGCAGCGCGACGAAAGCCTCACGGGCATGGCGCGCGGCTTTGCGTTTCAGATGATCGAAGGGCTGGGTGTTTTAGACCGGGCGGATGTGGGCGAGGACGTGAAATCCTTGGATCAAGAGGCCCGCAGCGCCTTGCGCAAGCATGGCATCCGATTTGGTCAGTTTACCATCTTCATGCCGTTGTTGCTCAAACCTGCGCCAACGCGCTTGCGGTTGTTGCTTTGGTCTTTGGCCTCCGGCCTGCAAGAATTTCCCGAGGCGCCGCCGCCGGGTCTGGTGACTGTGCCGACCGATGAGACAAAGCCTGCGGGATATCATTTGAAATCTGGGTATCGCGCCGCTGGCGAACGGGCTTTGCGTGTCGATATGGCTGAACGCCTTGCAGATATGCTGCGCACTCAGGACACGCGTGGTGGATTTGAAGCCACGGCGGATATGTTGTCGATCACGGGCATGACGTTGGAGCAATTTGCCAATTTGATGCAGGGCCTAGGGTATCGCGCGGAAAAGGCGGAGCGGGTCAAGGTGAAAGCGCCCGCGGCAGAACCGGTGGCTTCGGGGCCTGCCAGTGATGCGGAAGTTTCAGGCGACGGGATGCCGGAGGCGGTTGAGACCGCCCCAGACGATGCGCCCACCGCAGAGATCCCAGCAGCAGAGCCCGCGGCACCCACCTCAGAGGGCGAAGATGCCACCAAGGAGGCGGCGCCTGTGGAAATGGAGGTGTTTTATACCTTCGCATGGGGCGCGAAACGTGTGGAGCGCGCGGCGGATGGGCCACGCAAAGGCCAAAAACCACGCGGTAAGCCCAAGCAAGAGCGTGCACCGAAGGGCAAAGGCGCAAAGCCAGGCGGCACTTCGGGCAAGGCGGAGCGCTTCCAAGCTCGCCCCCCCAAACGCGACAAGCCGATTGATCCAGACAACCCCTTTGCCGCAGCCTTGATGGGATTTAACAAAAAGTGAGTGAGGCAAAACCGGGTCTTCGAATTGACAAATGGCTCTGGCAGGCCCGGTTTTTTAAGACGCGGAGCCTGGCCACAAAGCTGGTGCAATCGGGTAAGCTGCGCCTGAATGGCGATCTGATCTCCAAGCCGGCGCGAATGATCAGCGTCGGCGATGTGCTGACCTTCCCAAAAGCATTGGACACAAGGGTGATTGAAGTGCGCGCACTCGGCACGCGGCGCGGCCCCGCTCCAGAGGCCCAAGCCCTGTATCTCGATTTGGCGCCCCCTGCACCCAAGCCCGCCTTCACCGCCAGCCCCAAGGCCGATCACCGCCCGACGGCGCGCGAGCGCCGGGCCATTCAAAAATTTAAGCAAGAACTTGAAGAGAACTAAGCCGCGCGTAACTTGCCAAAGAGCAGCTTGCGGTTTATGCGCAGGTTGAAGTCAAAGGAAACACGATTATGACATATGTTGTCACAGATAATTGCATCGCCTGTAAATACACAGACTGCGTTGAGGTCTGCCCGGTAGATTGCTTCTACGAGGGTGAAAATATGTTGGTTATACATCCTGATGAATGTATTGATTGCGGTGTTTGTGAACCTGAGTGTCCCGCCGATGCTATTCGTCCGGACACTGAGCCGGATATGGAAAAATGGGTGGATTTCAACCGGAAGTATTCCGAGGCCTGGCCTGTGATCATTACTAAAAAAGACGAGCTTCCAGACGCGGAAGCCCGCGACGGCGAAGAGGGCAAGTTGGAGAAATATTTCTCTGAAGCGGCCGGAACTGGCGGGTAAATAGCCCGGCTTTAACAATCGCTCAAAATATGATATGCTACATTCAGATGAACAGCTGTTTTAACACAGCGCCAAGCGCATCCTCTTTAATCTGACCTTAAGGCTGGTTCCTTACAGCAGGTTCACCGGTGCGTCGGCGTGAAAGGACGAAGATGAGTAAGAAAAAACTTGATTTCCGTATTGATGAGTATGTGGTCTATCCTGCCCATGGGGTTGGCAAGGTCACTGCGGTTGATGAGCAAGAGGTTGCGGGCATCACTCTTGAGTTATTCGTTGTGGCTTTTGACAAAGACAAGATGACCCTGCGCGTGCCAACTCATAAGGCGATTGAAGTGGGAATGCGCCCATTGGCAACGCCCGATGTCGTGGCTCATGCCATGGCAATCCTACGCGGTAAAGCCAAGGTGAAACGCGCTATGTGGTCCCGCAGAGCGCAGGAATATGAGCAAAAGATCAATTCCGGTGATTTGATCGCAATTGCCGAGGTGGTGCGTGATTTGCACCGCACCGATGACCAGCGCGAGCAAAGCTATTCAGAACGCCAGCTTTATGAAGCCGCACTTGAGCGTCTCACACGCGAAATTGCCGTGGTGAACGGGGCTGAAGAATCAACAGCCGGGCAAGAAATCACCGATGTGCTGATGTCGCGTGTGGTTCCGGCCGCCAGCTAGAGCGGGTGTGACACGACACTCGCGCAACAGATTAATAGGATCGGCCCGGGCCATGTCAGCTGAGGTGGCCTCAAAGGAAGGCGACGAGACAGATCAAGGCGCAGGTTTCGGCGCATTGTTGACACGCCCCTAAAATATCACCCGTCTGCCCACCAATTTTGCGCTTCGCGATTGCAGCAACGACCCAAGCGCCAAGAGGCGCCCCGATCAAGGCAGGCCAAGCGCCGCTCAAGGCCGCAACCGCCGCCCCAAGCGCAAGGGCTAGGCTGGCAGTTTGCGGGGCGGGGCGGCCAACGCTGGCGGATAATCCCGTCCCGCGGGCATTGGGCAGCGCGGTCATCAGCGGCACCATCATGGCCCGCGACAGGGCCATAACGCCAAGGATGGGCCAAAGGCTCTGCGCCGCCAGCTGGCCATATAGCGCGGCTTGCAGGCCCAAGATGCAGGTCAGTCCAACGACGCCATAGACGCCAATATGGCTGTCTTTCATGATGTCCAGCCGCTGCTTTGGGCTCCAGCCCCCCCAAAGCCCGTCCAAACTATCGGCCAGCCCGTCATAATGCATGGCACCTGTGACCCATGCTGTCGTGCCGACCACAAGCAGGCCGATGGCAAGGCTCGGCAGGCCCAACACGAGCCCTGCCCAGGCGGCCAAAGCGGCCAGCGCGCCCAAGAGGGCCCCGGCCAGACCATAGGCCCAACTTGGATGCGCGCCGCGGGCTTGTGCCTGCTGCGTTTCAACGCGTACAGGCAAGCGGCTGAGCAGGCCGATCGCGGCGGGGATGTCGCCCCATTTTGGAAACCATGTGTCGGAGTTAGACATTAAGCGGGTCCTTTCGTCGCATCGGCTTATTCTGCGCTTCGGTAGACACAGGATCAACTGCAATCAACGGATTTACATGAACTATGCGTGACATTTCTTCGGTAGCTGAGTTTCGTGACTTTATGAGTAATCTGCCTGCGGCGGATGACACTGCCGGGCAGGCGGCGACTGAGCGCAATGCACAGTTGACAAAACCGCCCGGTGCTTTGGGCGATTTGGAGGATTTGGCGATTTGGTACGCCCGTTGGTCCGGACAGGCGCGGCCCCGCATTGACGCGCCCCAGGTTGTGATTTTCGCTGGAAACCATGGGGTTGCGGCCGCTGGCGTCTCGGCATTTCCGCCGGAGGTGACACAGCAAATGGTCTATAACTTCCAAGCCGGTGGCGCGGCGATCAACCAGATCTCCAAGACTTTTGGCGCAAAAATGGACGTGGTTGCATTGGAGCTGGACCGGCCAACGCAAGATTTCACCCAGGGGCCGGCAATGACCGAGTCCGACTTGCTGTCCGCTTTGCAAACCGGCTGGCGGGCGGTGGATCCGCAGGCCGATCTATTTGTGGCTGGCGAAATGGGCATCGGCAATACAACGCCGGCTGCGGCGATTGCCGCGGCTTTGCTGGGGGGCGCGGTTCAAGATTGGGTTGGGCGCGGCACCGGGGTGGATGATGCCGGTTTGGCCAAAAAATGTTCCGTGGTGGAGGCAGGATTGACCCGTCATGCTGAGGTATTGCATGATCCGCTGTCTGTTTTGCAGGCTCTCGGTGGACGGGAAATTGCCGCTATGGCCGGATCAATTGCAGCGGCGCGGGCCCATGGTATTCCCGTACTTTTGGATGGGTTCATTTGTTCTGCGGCAGCTTTGGTTCTGCATGCGATGAACCCGGCGGCTTTGGATCACACCCAGGCAGGCCATAAAAGCGCCGAAGGCGCCCATGCGCGACTTTTGGAGCATCTTGGCAAGACGCCGCTGTTGTCACTGGGGCTGCGGCTCGGGGAAGGCTCGGGCGGTGCCTTGGCTATAGGTGTTTTGAAAGGGGCGGTGGCCTGTCTTTCGGGCATGGCAACATTTGCCGAAGCCGGGGTCTCGGATGCGTGAAGCCGCTATCCGCGTGGCATGTCCAGAGTAATTGAACGGCCAGATTTGGCATAGGTGAGGCTTTTGGTCGAGATATCCGTCACGCGCCCACCATCCAACCGATCTCCGATGCGCACTTTGACGACCTGACCATTGGGCAGGCGCACGAGCGCGTTGCGCAGGCGGTTTGTACCAGTTATCCCTATTAGATTGATATTGCGTAAGTTTATCACATTTGTTCGGGTGGCAGAACGGGCAACTGCCTTGCGGCTGGTGGCTGTGGGTGCTTGGATTTCGGAGGGTTTGGCCACCACCGGCGCCGGCAAGAGCGCCGCCAGTTCAATCGTGCGCGGACGGGATTGCGGCCGCAGCGAGCGCGTGAGACTTTTGCCCTCGGGCAGGGTTGTTGGCCGCACGGGCGGCGGCAGGCCAGCGGGGCGCGGCATGGGCCGGAATGCGGCCAAAGGATGTGCCTCCTCTGGCGATGCGGCGTCAGGCTGCACAGCCGCCGCCGTCTGATCGGTTTGCTCAAGTGCCGCCGTCACCGGTGGTAGGATTGCAGGTTCTGCAAGGGGCGTTGGTGTGGCGTCTGCGGGCCCCTCTGTTTGATCTTGTGCGACGTCTGGCGCGCGGTTGTCCTTGTCTGGCAGCGGGTCGGGCATCAACCAAGGCGTGTCCAGTACCCGGGGCGCTATTTCGTTTTGCAGGTTGGGATCTCGGGCCGCGATGAGCCCTTTTGTGTCTGCGGGGGGCGCGGCGGTGGGCTCGGTGACAGGGCTGATGGTCACAGCGCGGACCGCTGGAGGTTCTTGCGCGGTGAGGCCAATGGCCGGTTCCGCGTCATGTTCAGGATCTTTGAGGGCGACCTCTGCCTTTTGCAATTGTACCGCATCATCCTGGGCCTGTGGCGCGACCGCAGCTGGTTCGGCGGGAGCAGACGGCACGTCCAAAGGTTGCAGGCTGATTTCAATGGCCTGCCCGATCGGGTCAGCGGGAAGACCTGCGGTCATCTCACCCTGGGAAGGGGAAAGGCCCAACCAGACATAGATTTTTTCGCGCCCGAGTGTTGCGGCCAGCGCGGCTACGGTGAACATGAATAGTACGAGCAGAGTTGTGAGGATCAAGCCCAAATATCGTGGCTTTCCGCCGACCTGCGCCTGTAGTGTTGTGAGATTTGGCTCTTTGGGTTTGCGCGGGCGTGGGCGTAAGAGTTGGCGGATCCCTGCAAAGCGTTGCGCGATTCGCAGGGGTTGGCTGGCCTGCGATTTGGCGCTTGCGGCTGGCAAGGTCTCAGGTGGGACGGTTTGGGTTTCGGTCACCTGCGGGGCAGGTGCAGCCGCTGTTGCGGCCCCTAAGCTGGGCGATAGCGGGGCCCTGTCAGCTTGCACCATTGGATGGGCAGAAATCTGCGGAGTTGGGGCCGCTTCATCTGCTGCGCCTGCGCTGAGCTCTGGCGTGGGGGAGGCTACGGAGGTGGGATTTGCGATGGGTGGCTGGGGCGCAGAATTGGCGCCCTCTTTCAGGGCCGCAAGGGGCGTCAGATCCGTGGCTCCAGTCTCTTGGGTCGCTGCGATATAGGGCCTTGGCCGATTTAGGGTGCCAGTCCCAGGCCGTTGAAATACAGAAAAATTATTTCCCCAAGAGCCGCCCGGCAGAGCGACGTAACCAACAGCCTTAAAGCCAAAGGCCTTGGTGAGGCTGTCGGCCTCGTCAAGCGTTTCTTGCGCAATTGCCGCGAGGCTCTGCCCCTGGGGTGTGGGCAGACGATCCACGCAGAGCTCGTGGAACTCATAAGGGGTTTGGCCCGCCAGCGCATGCTGCAGGGCTGCGCTGCTGGTGTCGGAGTGATCCAGATCCAAAAGCTTGATCTGATCGCTGGGCAGCGCAACGAGAACCTCCAGCGCATCTGCCGCGCCCGGCACCGCCGTTTGGCGCAGATGCGAGAGCGCTTTGGTCAGATTTTCGCTGTCCATTGAGACGGATCCAAGCCGATGCCAATGGCCCGATGCATCCGCGCGCTCAAGGTCAATACTGTCACTGGATAGATGAAGTAGAAATGTTGATGTCATCAAACCCTCAATCGACGTGCCAGATCCACATTAGACCCTGAGAAACTCGCATAATCGGGTCGGCGGTGCAACGATCATGCGTCAAAAGGATGAATTTATGCCCTGAGAATTGATTTATGTGGGAGAACAGGCCAATCATCGCGCATGGGCTTGGCAAGTTATTGCCACTGGCCTGGAATGGTTCATAATTTGAGGAAAGCATCCATGCTCACCCCCTTTCATCTTGCGATTAATGTGACAGATTTGGAGACCACGCGCGTCTTTTATGGCGAGGTGTTAGGAGCAAAGGAGGGGCGCAGCACGCGCAGTTGGGTTGATTTTGATTTTTTTGGTCACCAGCTGTCGTTCCACCTAGGGCCGGTGATGAAAACTGAAAACACCGGCCATGTTGGCGATCATTTGGTTCCTATGCCGCATTTCGGTATGGTTCTGGCCCTGCCGGAGTGGCAAGCCTTGGCAGCACGGCTCGCGGCCGCGCAAGTGGCCTTTATTCTGCCCCCTTCTGTGCGCTTTGAAGGCGAACCCGGTGAGCAATGGACTATGTTCTTTAGAGATCCATCCGGCAATCCCATTGAAATTAAGGGCTTTGCCGATTTAGAGGCGGTATTTGCCAGCCACTAGGGCCGCAGATCAGCGCATCCAAAATCCGGCGCGTTTGATTGTGTTTCGAATCTGTTTCTCTTTGCGGGGCAGATTATTTTGATCAAACAGCGCCCGCACCTTCGCACCGCGTTTTTGGTAAACCATTCGGCGAATGGGCTCATAGGCCTTAACGACTTTCTTGATCTTATTGGGCGCGATGGCCGTCTCCAAGGTTTTGATCGCCAGATCACTCTCGCGCGCGTGGAGCAACGGCAAGAGGCGATAGTGACAGGACACGGGCCCATCCAAATGGCCGGCCTCAAGCGCATCACGGCCACCACCGAAACTGTGGATGACCAAGGGCAGGGCGACTTGATCGAGCCATGGGTCCAGCTCTTGGCAGACAAGCTCCTTCGGCCCATCGTCGCGGATGGCTAGGGCATAGTTTAAAAATCGATCGCCAAAAATTTTGGGGCATTTATAATAGAAATACCCGGCGTTAAAATACAGGTACCGCCGCCAATATTCATCCGGTTGCGACACATCCAAGCTGCTTTCGAAATCGAGCTTAAATTTATCGTATAGGCTCTTCCAAGTGGCTGTATATCCGGGGCCGTAAAGTTCGATCACCGGCCATGTCCCTTCAACTTTGAGCGAGGCAGAGGGGCGCTCGAAGTCAAAAGGCACCCTGTCCAAGGCGCCTGTGATCAACGTGTCTGTGTCAAAAAAGACGAAGGGCTCGCCCTCGGGCAAGACAGAGAGTGCCTCTATTTTGTTGCCGTATGGGTAGTATCCGCCGAAATGGGTATTCTCAAAAGGCGTAATCTTTCCGCCCAAATTCTCAATGACCTCACGAATTTCAGGATCAGTGATTGCCGGGTTCTGATCCCACCGTTCGTTGTGTTGTGGCTCAGCTACGAAGACTTGGCCGTTAAAATCCGGTGCGGATTGGCGTAAACTGGCCAAAAATAGGATGGCCTCATATTGCAAGCGCCCGGATTGACCAATGATTAAGATATTAAACTTCATAAGTTGAGGCTGTCCTATTAGGCAATAAAATGAATATTAAAAACGATTTGGGCGACTAAAGGATTACTATTTGTGGGTAAAAATACAGGAAATGGGCGAGATGTGCCAGTGAAAATCCAGCGCAGGTTGCGGCAAAGCCAATGTTTTAGGGCCCCATGGTTTTTGATTGCTGAATGTGCCTGACTGCGCCAGCATGGGCCAAAGGCCGGTTTGGCGGAGCGATCGGGGCGCGTGTCATGGAATTTGATTATATTATCATCGGGGCCGGGTCTGCGGGCTGTGTTTTGGCGAACCGCTTGAGCCATGATCCGAGTAACCGAGTGCTCCTGCTGGAGGCCGGGCCGGAAGATAAGGCACTGTCCATAAAAATCCCGGCCGCCTGTTTGTCCAATCTAAAGAGCACGAAACACAATTGGGCTTTTCAGGGAGAAGCGGAGCCGGAATTGGATGGTCGCCAGCTACAGCATGATCGGGGCAAAACTCTTGGGGGATCCTCGTCGATCAATGGCATGTGTTTCATCCGTGGCAATGCGCTGGATTACGAGGGGTGGCGCCAAGCCGGGTGTGAGGGGTGGAGCTATTCTGATGTGCTGCCCTATTTCAAACGCATGGAGAGCTATAGCGGCGGGGCTGATGAGTTTCGCGGCACCGAGGGTCCGCTGCATGTCCAACGGTCTGAAGCAACCGAACCATTGGCGCGTGCATTCTTGGAGGCAGGCGCACAGGCGGGATATCAAACAACCGATGATATCAGCGGTTATTGCCAAGAAGGTTTTGGTGTTTTTGACCGAACGGTTTTCAAGGGCCAGCGTTGGAGCGCGTCGCGGGCTTACTTGGATCCTGCGCGTGGGCGCGAAAACCTAACGATTGTAACGCGGGCCTTGGTGCATCGCTTGAACCTATCGGGCAATCGGGTGACGGGTGTCTTATATCGTGATCGACATGGCGCGCTGGTGAACGCGATGGCGCGGAAAGAAGTTCTTCTGTCTGCCGGCGCTGTCGGCTCGCCGCATCTATTGATGCTGTCTGGTATTGGGCCCAAATCTCATTTGGAGGCCATGGGCATTGCGGTGAAGGCGGATCTGCCGGGGGTAGGTCAAAACCTACAGGACCATCCAGATTTTGTATTGCAATTTAAATGCCTGCAACCCGTCTCTCTATGGCCAAAGACGAAACCCTGGGCCATGGTCGCGGCGGGACTTCGCTGGTTGGTCGCCGGTGACGGGCTGTGTGCGTCCAATCACTTTGATGCTGTGGCCTGCATTCGGTCGGAGGCCGGCGTGGAGTATCCCGATCTTCAGCTGACCATTTCCCCAATTGCTGTGGATGAGAATTGGTCTCCTTTGCAAGAGCATGCCTTCCAAATCCATGTGGGCTTGATGCGGGCGCACAGCCGCGGCTCAATTGAATTGAGATCGGATAATCCGGCCGATCCTCCGCGTATTTTGGCCAATTATCTACAAGATCCGCGGGATCGCGAGTTGATGCGGAAAGGCATTCGCTGGGTACGCGAATTGGTGGCGCAACCTGCGTTTTCTGCTCTCAAAGGTGTTGAGATTTTCCCTGGCGCTCAATGTCAGTCGGAGGCAGAGCTCGATGCGAAGCTCAACAGCCATACCAGCTCACAATGGCATTTGTCGTGCACGGCCCGCATGGGGCCAGAGACGGACCGGCTGGCTGTGGTGGATTCAGACGCCAAGGTGCACGGAGTGTCAGGGCTGCGGGTTGTGGATGCCTCAATCATGCCCTTTGTGACCAATGGCAACACCAATGCGCCCACGATTATGCTGGCCGAAAAGCTTAGTGATACCATCTTAGGGCTTGCCCCGCTTGCTCCTATGGACTTGCCAGTGTGGAAGAGCCCAAATCACAAAAACGCGCAGCGTTGACCTGCGGGGGGCACCTGGTTTTTGGTGAAATTCCTGCGATATATGTGGATTTTCGGTGAAAAATGGTGGGCGACCCTGGAATCGAACCAGGCGTGCGTCTCCGCGAGGGAGTTACAGTCCCCTGCCACACCTTGCGGCCTGTCGCCCACTTTAAACTGAGGCGATTGCCTCGGTTTGGGCACGAGTACGACTTAGAAAATCGCGCGTCAACCCGAAAATTGCCTTTGACTGAGTGAAGCGAGAATAAGCTGTAAACCCGCTTTGGGAAGCCGCAATTCTGGATCGGAGTTTACGTCGGCGCCTGAGGTGCGCGGCCTTGGGGACTTGCCCTATTAGACAGGTGAGTGCTCCCTGTGGCGTGGTAATTCTCTGAAAAATTACTTACCCTAGGCTCAGTCGTCGATTCGGTGTGTTGGTTTGCATCGCATAGGGACTCAATTTGACTGATCTCCACTCGGTCTTAACTCCTTTGATTTTTTGATGAGGCGCGGGCTGGTTGGTAATATTTACGTAATAAAAACAATATATATTTAATTTGTGTGCATGATCTTATGACCGATTTGAGACCTGATTTAGCTGATGATGAAATTGACCTTCGCGAATTATTCGCCGTGCTTTGGCGTGGGAAATGGTTAATTTTTTCTCTGTGTTGTGTGGCGCTGTTGCTCGCGTCTGTCTATCTCCACTCTGCAGAGCGAAAATATACCGTTTCAATGATATTAAAGCCGGTGATTGAGGACAGCACGGGTCCAAATTTGGCCGGTCTCGGCGGATTTGCCGCGCAACGCTAATTTAAAACACAAGCTGCGCTAAACGACGCAGGATTTAGGACATTGCCTGATTTTCTTGTGTCATTCTGTGCTGCGGCATGTCATAATGAGACCTATAACTTAGATTAATATCAAATTTTCGCGTTGTTTTTTTTAAAGTACCAATAATTTTTAGTCGGATTTTTCAATGAGTTTTTTTATATTTGCATGCGTTACATCTGTGGTCGCTGGATTTGCGATTCATGTCACCAAACCGCTCCACATTCGTTACACAGCAAAGGGCCATTCTGGCTTGGCAGTTCAATCGTCGCATCGTTTGCCGACGCCCCGACTGGGCGGTTTGGCCATTCTTGCGGGCATATTGCCCGGCGTTTTTTTGCTCGATGATCACGCCCGGCAATTGGGCTTTTGGTTGTTGGTCTCCTCCATTCCGGTATTTTTGGGAGGGCTGGGCGAGGACATCGGCTTTGATATTAAGCCTACTCAGCGGCTATTGGCATCTTGGGTTTCAGCCGCTTTGGCCGGAATTCTATTTGGCTATTGGGTTCCCTATGTGGATTTTCCGGGTCTTAGACTTCTGACAAGTATGAGCCTTATCTCGGTTAGCATCACGATCATCGTCAGCGGCGGAATATGCCATGCGGTCAACTTGATGGATGGGTTGAATGGATTGTCTATTTGCTGGGCGATCTGCGCCGCAATCGCGATGGCCATTATTGCTTTGAGCCTGCAGGACATGGCAGTGTTTAGATTGCTGTTACTGCTTATCGGTGCGTCGATCGGGATTTTATTTTGGAATTTTCCTTTGGGGAAGATATTTCTTGGTGACGCTGGAGCCTATACCTTGGGGCATGTTTTGGCCTGGATCGCGCTCCTCCTTATGAACCGGCACCCGGAAATTTCGCCGCTGGCCCTTCTGTTGATTTTTCTTTGGCCAATTACCGATATGTTGCTGTCAATGCTGCACCGTAAGAGATCTGGAAAACCTATAGGGCAGCCGGATCGGTTGCATTTTCACCAGACGGTGATGCGACTTTTAGAAATTCAATTTTTTACCCGCTCCAGAAGGAACCTAACCAACCCATTGGGCACACTTATTATTTTGCCAATGGCCATTGCTCCGATGGTGTTGGCCATTGTGTTTAAAACGCAAACGGGCGCTGCTTTTATTGCGTTTTGGGGGTTTGTAGCCCTATTTGCTGTGGCCTACCGCTGGGCACTTCGGCGCGGGGGCCAGGCCGCGAACCGTGTATCGCGAAAGTTCGAACAGTCCTAGTGTTACCGCTATGATCACGGGCTGCGCAGGCGCCGAAGTGCCCCGTATTTTCAGCTCATTTCGCAACACTATGTATCGTCAATGTTCCCAGAACGCGCAGCGCGGCAGGGTATAGGTGCTACAATATTTGCTGAAAATGCTATAGAATTTCACTTGCGCTTTGCCGAGCCACCGCTGCATAAGGCCCCAGCGGCTAGGATCGGAAGACAGATGAAAAAACCTACATGGATTGTTCAAAAAGAGCGTGATAAACGCGCGGCCGCGGCGGAAACCATTTGGCTTTTCGGCATTCATGCGGTGCGCGATGCGCTCTTGAACCCAAAGAGAGTAAAGCTGCGCTTGCTTGTGACCAAAAACGCCTGTGACCGTCTGGGTGAGGCCATCGCAGAGGCCGGGTTGGAGCCTGAGCTTGTAGATCCCCGCAAATTTTCGGCCCCCATTGATCCGCAATCCGTGCATCAAGGCGCTGCTTTGGAAGTCAAAGCTCTGGATTGGGGGCCTTTGAATGAGGTGGCGGCGGTGCGACCTGGCGAGGCGCCTGTGATCTTGCTGCTTGACCGGGTGACAGATCCGCACAACGTGGGCGCGATATTACGTTCGGCAGAGGTCTTTGGCGCGGCAGCTGTCATCGCGCCGCATCGCCATTCCGCGCCAGAAACGGGCGCCTTGGCCAAAACGGCAAGCGGTGCATTGGAGCGCCAGCCTTATCTTCGGGTGCAAAATCTTGCCGATACTATGGAGCGGCTCAAGACGATGGGTTATTTTATCTTCGGATTGGACGGGGAAGCCGAGGCGACATTGGAGGCCACATTGGGCCACCACAAAGGTCCAACAGCTCTGGTGCTTGGGGCTGAAGGACCGGGCCTGCGGGACCGCACGAAGGACACTTGTGATGCTTTGGTGAAAATTTCAGCGGCCGGGGGATTTGGCTCTCTCAATGTCTCCAATGCTGCGGCCGTTGGTCTTTATGCGGTCACCTGTCGGTAACGCAAACTGGCCTAGCGATGGGCTTTTTCTTCAAGGCCGGACTGGGCTGTGCGGCGGGACAGCTCGGCCAAAACATCGTCCAAGGCGACATCACGAGAAGCCAGCATCACCAGAAGGTGATACAGCACATCGGCCGCCTCAGATGTGAGCGCTGCGTGATCGCCTTTAACAGCCTCAATCAGCGCCTCAACAGCTTCTTCCCCAAATTTCTCGGCGCATTTCTCCGGACCCTTTGACAAGAGTTGCGCCGTCCAGCTGCTGCTGGGGTCTGCAGATTTGCGCGCAATGATGGTCTGTTCCAGCTCGTGTAATATCATGACATCCTCATCGGAATTCCAGCTGCGGCCATATGGGCTTTGGCCTCTTGAATGGTAAAATCTCCAAAATGGAAAATTGACGCGGCCAATACTGCGCTCGCGCCCCCTTGGGTGACCCCCTCGACCAGGTGATCCAAATTGCCCACCCCACCCGAAGCAATGACAGGCACCGATACCGCGTCAGATATGGCGCGGGTCAGGGGCAGATTGAAGCCCGCGCGCGTGCCGTCGCGATCCATTGAGGTGAGCAATATTTCACCAGCGCCCTTTGAGACCACTATGCGGGCAAATTCTATCGCGTCAATCCCAGTGGCGCGCCGCCCGCCATGGGTGAAGATCTCCCATTTTCCGGGCGAGACAGTTTTGGCGTCAATCGCCACAACAATACATTGGCTGCCAAAATGATTGGCAGATTGGGCAATGACATCGGGATCTGCCACGGCGGCAGAATTGAAGCTGACCTTATCTGCGCCGGCCAGAAGTAGGTTGCGCACATCTGCCGGGCTGCGCACGCCGCCGCCGACGGTCAGGGGCATGAAACATTGCTCGGCTGTGCGCCGGGCCAGATCAAACAGCGTGCCGCGATTTTCATGGGTGGCCTTGATGTCAAGAAAGCACAATTCATCGGCCCCTGCCGCATCATAGGCCCGCGCCGCCTCTACCGGGTCGCCTGCATCGACCAAATCGACAAAATTAACCCCTTTCACCACGCGGCCCTCGGCCACATCCAAGCAAGGTATGATCCGAGTTTTTAGCATGATCTGTCTCCTGCGCGCGCGCTCTGGGTCATGCCAGCGCCGCCAAAGCTTGCGGTAAATCAATCGCCCCATCATAGAGGGCGCGCCCTGAAATGGCGCCGGAGATCACGCCCGTGGCCTTCAATTCGCGTAGATCTTGCAGGCTGGAAACCCCGCCCGAGGCAATCACTGGGATGGACACGGCGCGCGCCAAGGCTTCGGTGGCGGCGATATTTGGCCCGCCCATGGCCCCATCGCGGTTGATATCTGTATAGATAATCGCGGCAATGCCGTCTTGTTCAAACTGCTTGGCCAAATCTGTCACCATAATATCGGTCTCAGTGGCCCAGCCACGGGTCGCCACGCGGCCGTCGCGGGCATCGAGGCCCACGGCAATTTTCCCTGGAAATGCCTTAGCGGCTTCGCGCACCAAAGCGGGATCCTCAACGGCCACGGTGCCGAGGATGACCCGTGACAACCCAAGATCAATCCAAGTTGCTATCGTTGCCATATCGCGTATTCCGCCGCCCAGTTGGCAGGGCACGGACACCTTGGAGAGAATATCGCGCACGCTGGCGTCATTCACAGGTGTGCCGGCAAAGGCACCATTGAGATCCACCAGATGAATCCAGCTGCAGCCGGCCTGCTCGAAGGCCAGAGCTTGATCAGCGGGGCTGTCGTTGAACACAGTGGCCTGGTCCATTTCGCCCTTGTAAAGGCGCACGGCTTGGCCGTCTTTGAGGTCAATTGCGGGATAAAGGATCATAGGGTCTCGCCTTGCGTAAAGTCGGGCCACTAGGGGCGCCAATTGAGAAAATTTGAGATCAGGCGAAGCCCGGTGCCTTGGCTTTTCTCCGGATGGAACTGCATGCCGATGCGTGTGCCGGAGCTGACAATCGCAGAGATTTCACCGTCATAGTCCACATGTGCCAATCTTTGGGTTACGTCCTGCAGGACAAAGTGATAGGAATGCACAAAATAGGCGTGATCGCCATTTTTCAGCCCCGCCAGAACCGGGTGCGCGCCCGTAATCACCAGATCGTTCCAGCCCATATGTGGCACTTTCAGCCTGGGGTCGGTCGGTTTAATGGGCCGGATATCTCCCGCGATCCAATCTAAGCCCGGGGTGGTTTGATATTCATGGCCAAAGCTTGCCATCATCTGCATCCCGACGCAAATGCCCAAAAAGGGTTTGGCCTCTGCTTCTACTGCCTCGAGCAGAGCCTCATAGAGGCCAATTTTTTCCACCAAGGCCGCTTTGCAGGCGGGAAAGGCGCCATCACCGGGCAAGACCAGCCGGTCCGCGCGGCGCAGCACTTCAGGATCGGAAGTGACAATCACCTCTTCATTGGGCAATTCCGCCGCCATGCGTTCAAAGGCTTTTTGCGCTGAATGCAAATTTCCGCTCTCATAATCGATTAAGGCTGTCAGCATGAGCTTAGAGGCTGCCCTTGGTCGAAGGAATCGCATCAGATTTGCGTGGATCGGTTTCCAGCGCATCGCGCAGCGCGCGGGCGACAGATTTAAAGGCCGCCTCCGCAATATGGTGGCTGTTGATGCCATGCAATTTATCGACATGCAGGGTCATGCCGCCGTGGGTCGAGAAGGCTTGAAAAAATTCACGCACCAATTCTGTGTCGAAATTGCCGATTTTTTGGGTTGGCAGATCAAGATTCCAGACCAAATAGGGGCGGCCCGAGAGATCGAGCGCGCAGCGCACCAATGCGTCATCCATAGCCAGCAGGCAATCGCCGTAGCGCCGAATGCCGCGTTTATCGCCGAGTGCCTGGGTCAATGCCTGACCCAAGGCAATGCCCACATCTTCGACCGTGTGATGGTCATCAATGTGCAAATCTCCGGTGCAGCGCACGGTCATGTCCATCAAAGCATGACGCGCCAATTGATCGAGCATGTGGTCGAAAAAGCCGACGCCGGTCTGATTGTCATAGAGGCCGCTGCCATCGAGATTGAGCTCGACTGAGATTTTGGTCTCTGCGGTATCGCGGGAAATGTGGACTTTGCGCATGGTCTACCCTTTATGTTCCGGGGCCTTATAATCGGCTTGCGGGCTGTTGAGAAGGGGCAAGCGTGACAAGTGCTGCATCTGTGGGGGCGGCCTAGGGTTTTTGACAAAAAAAAGGCGGTACCCAAAGATACCGCCAGTCTATGCTTCGATTTCGGGAGGAAATTTTAGCTGTCACCTTTGTAGCGAAAAATGCTGCAGCGCAACAACACTTAAGGTTGCATTACCGCTATGTGCTGAACGCATAACACTGTGCGGATTTTATGTGCATATGGGGGCAGATGTGATGCAAAATACACAGGAAGATCGACACCTGCGATGAGGCATAAAAAAACCCGCGCCATGCGCGGGTGTTTTTGACCAATTGGAGCGGGCGAAGAGATTCGAACTCTCGACCCTAACCTTGGCAAGGTTATGCTCTACCCCTGAGCTACGCCCGCATCCGTTTGGTGAGGCTGAAATAGCCCCAGTGGCTTTGTCCTGCAAGGGGTAAAATGCCATAATTGTCAGATTATTTTTGCCTGAGCCGCTTTGCTGGATCTTACGCTAGGACTCGGCGTCGAATGCGACGGGACATTCCGGCAGGTCAACATCCACATGATGCAGCAGTGGCGAGATTGGATCCAAAAGTAAAACCCCATAGCCGCCCGGTTCCGCGACAGAGAGACTTGAGGCCCCAGCGCCCAGAACCATAGGCATTTGATGGCAGGGGCTTTTGATCATCGCGTGGGTGACACCGCGGTAGGAGGACACAATGATCCTATGAATATGGCCGTTGATGACCATCTGGCAGCGGCCGGAGGCGGCGATCAGATCGGCCACTTCGGTGCCGTTTCTAAGATGGATGGCATCCATTCCATCAAACCCGGAGCGCAGCATGTGGTGATGCGATAAGATGATCAGCGGCCCTTTGCCTGCCTCCAGCTCGGTTTTCAACCAGTCCAGACGCTCGAGGCAAAGGTGCCCGCTGTGCCGGTCGTGGGCTTGTTCATCCAGCGTGTCGAGATAGAGCACATCGGTATCGCCAAAGCGGTGACGACCTTGGCGAAACCCGGCGGCAAGCTCTGGGAAGACTTCGGCAAATGCCTTGCGCCGGTCATGATTGCCCAGCATGAGCGTGACAGGGAAGGGCTGATCCGCAAGACATTGTTTTAAAGCCTTATATTGAGAGACACCATCCATGATGGGTCAAATCGCCCATAAGGAAGAGATGGGCGGCATCCGCATGATGCTGGGCGGCATGATCCAAGCAGCGCCGAAACCGGGCAGATGGATCTAAACCAATGATCTGTGTGCCCGGCTCTGTGATGTGAATGTCGGACATCAATAGGAGTTTTGCAGTCATACGGCCCTCCTCGCGGGGCAAGTTACCTATTCAAATTCGATCAGCAAATCCTTAGCATCAATCTGCGCACCGGGGGTGACATGCAGAGCTTTGATCACCGCGTCGCGCTCCGCATGTAGGCCGGTTTCCATTTTCATCGCCTCAATGGTCAGCAGCAAATCCCCAGCGCGCACCTGCGCTCCAGTATGGGCTGCCACAGAGGCGACAACGCCGGGCATGGGCGCTCCGATGTGATTGGCATTGCCATTTTCGGCTTTGGGCCGGGCGGCGGTTGTGGATTTCACCTTACGATTGGGCACGCGGATCACGCGGGGCTGCCCGTTCAGCTCAAAGAACACCCGCGCATCGCCCTCGTCATTGGTTTCGCCGACAGCTTGCAGCAGGATTTCAAGGGTTTTGCCGGGGTCAATCTCAGCGGTGATTTCCTCACCGGGCTGCATCCCATAAAAGAAGGTTTGGGTGGGCAGAGTTCGCACAGGGCCGTAGGTTCGGTGACGGCCCATGTAATCAAGGAACACCTTTGGATACATCAAATAGCCGTTCAAATCCTCATCATCGACCTGTTTGCCCTCCAAAAGCGCGCTGACTTCGGCACGCAAGGCCTCAAGATCGGCGGCTGGCATGGATTTCCCCGGCCGCTCGGTCATAGGGGGCTGCCCCTTGAGAACTTTGGCAGAAATGCCTGCGGGAAACCCGCCGGGGGGCTGTCCGAGATTGCCGCGTATCATATCGACCACGCTGTCAGGGAAGGCCACATCGAGTGCGGGATCTTCGACCTCGGCGCGGGTCAATCCCTGCGCGACCATCATCAGGGCCATGTCGCCGACAACTTTCGAGCTGGGCGTCACCTTTACAATATCGCCGAACATTTGGTTCACATCTGCATAGGTCTGCGCCACATCCTCCCAGCGATCTTCCAATCCCAATGAGCGGGCCTGGGCTTTCAGGTTGGTAAATTGGCCACCGGGCATTTCATGGAGATAGACCTCAGAGGCGGGCGCTTGTAACCCACTTTCAAAAGCGCTGTATTGCGCGCGGACTTGCTCCCAATAGCTGCTGATCTTGCGAATTTCAGCAATATCTAAGCCGGTGTCACGCTCAGTATGGGCCAAAGCCTCTACGATGGAGCCCAAAGCGGGCTGTGAGGTGCCGCCCGCAAAGGCATCCATTGCGGCGTCCACAGCATCGACGCCGGCCTCTGCGGCGGCCAGCACTGTGGCGCCCGAAATGCCTGAGGTGTCATGGGTATGGAAATGAATGGGCAGGCCAACTTCTTGCTTGAGCGCGCCAATCAAAGCCTTGGCCGCCGCAGGTTTTAGCAGACCGGCCATATCCTTGAGACCCAGCACATGCGCGCCCGCAGCCTCCAACTCTTTGGCCATAGAGACATAATACTTTAGATCATATTTCGCCCGGTCAGGATTAAGAATATCACCGGTGTAGCAGATTGTGCCTTCGCAGACCCGATCCGCTTCGATCACCGCATCCATGGCGACGCGCATATTTTCCACCCAATTGAGGCTGTCAAACACGCGGAAGACGTCCACACCCGTCTGCGCGGCTTGGCGCACAAAGAATTGCACCACATTATCGGGGTAGTTGGTATAGCCCACCCCATTACTGGCGCGCAAAAGCATCTGGGTCATGACATTGGGCATGGCGGCGCGTAGATCGCGCAACCGCTGCCAAGGGCATTCTTGCAAAAAGCGATAGGCGACATCAAAGGTCGCGCCGCCCCAGCATTCAACCGAAAAAAGCCCAGGCAGGCCCGCCGCATAGGCCGGAGCAATTTTGACCATGTCATGGCTGCGCATACGGGTCGCCAAAAGCGATTGATGCCCATCGCGCATGGTGGTGTCGGTCAGCAAGAGGCGGTCTTGCGCTTTCATCCAATCGGCCAGACCCTTTGGACCCTGCGCGGTCAGAATATCCTTGGTGCCCTGCGCGCGGTCACGGGCGGCGATTGGAGCTTTCGGCGGCTTCAAATCGCTGGCCGGAAGGGCTCGACCTTGGGTCTCAGGATGTCCGTTGACCGTAATATCCGCAATATAGGTCAAGATCTTGGTGGCCCGATCGCGCCGCTTGCTGAATTTAAACAGATCAGGCGTCTTGTCGATAAAGCTGGTGGTATATTCGTAATTTAGGAAGGTGGGATGTTTGAGTAGGTTTTCCACAAAGGCGATATTGGTGCTGACCCCGCGAATCCTAAATTCGCGTAACGCCCGGTCCATACGCGCAATGGCCGCCTCAGGGGTGGGCGCCCAAGCGGTGACCTTTTCCAGCAGGCTGTCATAATAGCGGGTAATCACAGCGCCCGAATAGGCCGTGCCGCCATCCAGGCGAATCCCCATACCCGTCGCGCCGCGATAGGCGGTGATGCGACCGTAATCTGGGATGAAATTATTTGACGGATCTTCCGTGGTCACGCGGCATTGAATGGCATGGCCGTCCAGCCGCACATCGTCTTGGCTGGCCGTGCCGGTGGCTTCGGCCAGAGGTTTTCCCTCTGCTATGAGGACTTGCGCCCGTACGATGTCGATGCCGGTGACCTCTTCTGTCACCGTATGCTCCACCTGCACCCGTGGGTTAACCTCAATGAAATAAAATTCCTGGCTGTCCATATCCATCAAGAACTCAACGGTTCCAGCGCATTCATAATTTACATGGGCGCAGATTTTCTTTCCCAGAGCGCAAATCTCAGCCCGCTGTGCCTCGGTCAGATAGGGGGCCGGCGCGCGCTCAACGACTTTTTGGTTGCGGCGTTGAACCGAGCAATCGCGCTCAAAGAGATGATAGATCTCGCCGAATTTATCGCCCAAGATTTGCACTTCCACATGGCGCGCCCGTTGGATCATCCGCTCCAGATAGCCCTCACCATTGCCAAAGGCCGCCTCGGCTTCGCGCCGGCCTTCTAACACCTTCTCTTCCAACTCCTCAGCATTATATATCGGCCGCATTCCGCGTCCGCCGCCGCCCCAGCTGGCTTTGAGCATCAATGGGTAGCCAATTTTTGCCGCCTCTGCTCGGATTGCATCCATATCAGTGCCGAGCACATCAGTGGCGGGAACAACCGGCACATGGGCCTCAATCGCCACGCGGCGCGCGCTGGCCTTGTCGCCCAGCTGGCGCATGGTTTCCGCCTTCGGGCCGATAAAGGCAATGCCCGCTGCGGTACAGGCATCTACAAAATCGGGGTTCTCGGACAGAAGACCATAGCCGGGATGGATCGCATCCGCGCCGCATGCCTTGGCCACGCGCAAAATTTCCTCAATGCTCAAATAGGCGGCCACTGGCCCTAGGCCTTCGCCGATCTTATAGGCTTCATCTGCCTTGAAACGATGCAGGCCGAGCTTGTCCTCTTCGGCATAGACGGCCACCGTGCGCTTGCCCAATTCATTGGCCGCGCGCATGATGCGAATTGCGATTTCACCGCGATTGGCAATCAGGATTTTTTTGAAGTCGGCCATGGGTATTCCTCGCTACAATGCAGTTGCAGCATTTAAAGCCAGAATTCCCACGGTTACAAATTGTTTTTTAAGTTATTCTCATCAAAATTCGCTCTTTTTACAGATTTTTACGTCTGTAAAATTCAAGTTCCGATCCGGTGAAAGATGCGAATATGTCAATATTTATGGAGCAAATCCGGTAAATCACTCAAATGGGTTGCTGCAATTTGGATCATATTTGAATTTAGATCATCCACCAACATATCGTATAAATGCGCTGGACCTTTTGCGCCAATGGCCCCAAGCGCATAGTGCCAAGCCCGACCCATCATGACGAAATCTGCGCCCAATGCGAGCGCCCGCAGCATGTCCAATCCCCCCTCAATGCCGCTGTCGAAAATGAGCGGTAGATTGGTCGCCGCTTTGACGGCTGGCAGCATGTCAATCGCTGCCGGGCTTCCGGCAAATTGCCGGCCTGCGTGGTTGGAGACCCAAACCGCATCCACGCCAAGCCCCTCCAAAGGCGCCGCATCATCGGGGCACATCACGCCCTTGACAATTAAGGGCCCATCCCAAGCGTCCCGCAAGAGCTTCACATAGCTGTGATCGGGTGCGGTGCGCAGCAGATATCCGACGTGGTTGTTCGAGGGCAGGGAGGCCACGCTTTCCATGACCGCCTTGCCGTAGGTTTCAATCATTTTCATGCGTGGCTTGCCGTTGAGTGCTGTGCGCAGCGCCCATTCAGGACAGCCGGCCACCTGCGCCAAAATGCGGGGGGTGAGGCGGGGAGGCTGCACCAGCCCGCCGCGTATTTGCCGTTCGCGCCGCGATTGAGCTGGCACGTCGATGGTCACGACCAAAGTGGTAAAGCCCGCATTTTTCACCCGCTGGATCATATCATTGCGAATGGCCTCATCGCGCGGCGGGTACATCTGAAACCAACCCATATCGCCCAGATAGGGGGCCACGTCTTCGGGTGTTGTGGTCGCAACGGTTGACATGCCGTAGGGGATTTTTGCGCCCGCAGCAAACCCAGCCAGCGTTTTTTCTGCGCCCGGCCACATCAAGCCTGACATGCCAACTGGCGCAATGCCGAAGGGGGCGGAATAGGATTTACCAAGAAATTCCGTCGCCAATTGCGGTTTGATTTCGCCGCGCAGCCCGCGCGGGACAAAATGAATCGCGTCCAAGGCGGAGCGATTGCGATGCAATGTGCTTTCATCACCCGTGGCGCTGTCGAGATATTCCCAAGCAAAATGCGGAATTCTCTTGCGCGCTTTGGAGCGCAGGTCGGAAATGGCGGGGTATTTTGAGTTAAGATCCATATGCAAGCGCTTACATCATTTAAATTGCGAGTTTAAGCCTTATTTTAGCTTTGCTTTGTATTTTTAAGAAAACATAAGAACACAACGCGAACAATTGTTTCACTTTGGCGCAAATGACGCTAGATTACCTGCATGAGCAGTTTTGATGAATCAGAGGCCTTTGAGGCCGCCGCCTCCCCCAGCTTGAGTCAAATGGCCATGGCTGCCCGTCCGACGCCCTATATGGATGGGCTCAATCCAGCGCAGCGCGCGGCGGTGGAGCAGCTCGGCGGACCTGTGTTGATGCTGGCGGGGGCAGGGACAGGTAAGACCAAAGCGCTCACCGCCCGCATCGCGCATTTGCTCAATACCGGCACGGCGCGCCCCCATGAAATTCTCGCGGTCACCTTTACCAATAAGGCTGCGCGCGAGATGAAAGATCGGGTGAGCCATTTGATTGGTCAGGTGGAGGGCATGCCTTGGATGGGCACCTTTCACTCAATCTGTGTGAAAATCCTACGCCGTCATGCGGAATTGGCGGGGCTGAAAAGCAATTTCACCATTCTGGACAGCGACGATCAGCTGCGGTTGATGAAGCAATTGATCGCCGCGGCGCAGATTGACGACAAACGCTGGCCGGCACGGCAATTGGCAAGCATCATTGACGGCTGGAAAAACCGAGCTTGGACGCCGGGGCAAGTTCCAGCCTCTGAGGCGGGCGCTTATGATCACAAGGGCGTTGAGCTCTACGGGCAATATCAAAGACGTTTGCGCGAATTGAATGCTGCAGATTTTGGTGACTTGCTGTTGCATGTGGTGACAATTTTACAAGAACACAGCGAAGTCTTGGCACAATACCAGAGGTTTTTTCGCTATATTTTGGTGGACGAATATCAAGACACCAATGTGGCGCAATATTTGTGGCTCAGGCTCTTGGCGCAGGGGCATCAGAATATTTGCTGCGTTGGCGATGATGATCAATCGATTTATGGCTGGCGCGGTGCGGAAGTCGGGAATATTTTGCGGTTTGAGACAGATTTTCCCGGTGCGCATGTGGTGCGTCTGGAGCAGAACTACCGCTCCACGCCGCATATTCTGGCTGCGGCCAGCGCGGTGATTGATGGCAATAAAGGCCGTTTGGGCAAGACGCTTTGGACCGAAAAGGAAGAGGGCGAAAAGCTGCGGCTGATTGGCCATTGGGATGGCGAGGAAGAGGCGCGCTGGATTGGCGAGGAGATCGAGGCGGCGCAGCGCGGCACGCGGGGACAAGCGGCCTTTGATCTCGATCGTATGGCGATTTTGGTGCGCGCCTCCCATCAAATGCGCGCTTTTGAGGATCGCTTTTTGACCATCGGTCTGCCCTATCGTGTGATTGGCGGCCCCAGGTTTTACGAGCGGATGGAAATCCGAGATGCTATGGCCTATTTTCGTCTGGCGGTCAGCACCGATGACGATTTGGCCTTTGAACGCATCGTCAACACGCCCAAGCGTGGGCTGGGCGACAAGGCGCAGCAGAAAATCCAAACCGCTGCCCGCAGCAATGGCGTGTCTTTGGTGGAGGGCGCGCGGATATTGCTGGCGGCAAAAGATTTGGGCGGCAAGGGTGCCGTGGAATTGGCGCGCCTGATCGATGGCATTGACCGCTGGCACGCGCAGATTCGTCAGCAGGCCGATACTCATGTTGAGCTGGCGGAAATCATCCTCGATGAAAGTGGCTACACCACCCATTGGCAAAATGACAAAACGCCAGAGGCGCCCGGGCGCTTGGAAAACCTCAAAGAACTGGTCAAGGCTTTGGAAGGGTTTGACAATCTGCAAGGGTTTTTGGAGCATGTCAGCCTGATCATGGACAGTGAACAGCAATCGGATGGGGCAAAGGTCTCGATTATGACACTGCACGCGGCCAAGGGCCTCGAATTTCCGATGGTGTTTTTGCCCGGTTGGGAAGATGGTCTCTTTCCCTCGCAGCGTTCAATGGATGAAAGCGGTCTTAAGGGATTGGAGGAGGAGCGGCGCCTGGCCTATGTGGGCATCACCCGCGCGGAAGAAATTTGCACGATTTCTTTTGCCGCAAATCGCCGGGTCTATGGGCAGTGGCAATCGGCTTTGCCAAGCCGGTTTATTGACGAGTTGCCGAGTGCGCATGTGGATGTGCTGACGCCGCCCGGGCTTTATGGTGGCAGTTTCGGAGCCGCCGGTATGGCCTCAAGCGCCAACCCTGCGGTGCAGGAGGCGGCGGGCAGCACGATATTTGAACGGGCCAGCAAAGCGGATGTGTATAATTCCCCCGGCTGGCGCCGCTTGCAAGAGCGCAGCAGTCAACGCGGAATGCGCCAACCGGCACAAGCCAGCCATATGACCATCGATATGACAGCAGTTTCGGCCTTTTGTGTGGGCGATCGCGTGTTTCACCAAAAATTTGGCTATGGCGAAGTGCTGACCATTGAGGGCGACAAGCTGGACATTGAATTTGACAAGGCGGGCTCAAAGAAGGTTGTGGCACAATATATCCAAAGTGCCGATACGGTTGGCGACGCGCCTTTTTAGGACTTTGAGTGGTGGATTTTTCTTGAGTGGCGCGCTCGGATGCGCCACAAAATCTGCATATTCATATCATGAAGGCGCGCGGCAATGATTCAAAATGAAGAGCCTGTAATTGCCAACTCCCTCTGGTCGGCCACTGCCAATCCTTCTGCGCCCTGTCCAGAGCTGCAGGCCGATGTCTCGGCGGATGTGGCGATTGTGGGGGCGGGGTTTACCGGCCTCTCGGCGGCGCTGCATCTGGCACAAATGGGCCGCTCGGTCGTGGTTTTGGAGGCGCAAACGCCGGGATGGGGCGCGTCAGGACGCAATGGCGGGCAGGTCAATCCGGGATTAATCGAGGCGCCAAATGACGCCATAGTGCGCTTTGGACCCGAGATGGGCCAGCGGATGATCCAGCTTTCTGGTCAGGCCGGGCAGCTGGTGTTTGATCTAATTGCCGAGCATCACATTCAATGCGATGCGCGCCCAGTGGGTTGGCTGCGCGCGGCTCATAATTCTACGGGTATGCAGTCCTTGGTGCACAAAGCGGAACAATGGGCCCAGCATGGGGCAGATCTCGAGCTATTGTCGCGCGCAGATGTGGTGCAGGCCATTGGCACAAAGGCCTATATTGGCGGCCTGATCGATCCACGCGGAGGCAATCTGCATCCTCTCAACTATGCTTTGGGCCTCTGTGATGCCGCCCGAGCTGCGGGCGTACGGATCTATGGGCAATCTCGGGTTGAAAAATTGGAGCGACGCGGCGCAGAGCATCTGCTGGTGACCAAGCGGGGGCAGCTGCGCGCGGGACGGGTGCTTTTGTGCACCAATGGCTATAGCGGCCCTTTGCATAAGGGGCTGCAACACTCCGTGGTGCCGATCCGTTCTGTGCAAGTGGCGACCGAACCGCTTTCACAAGAGCTGCGCGCCGGTCTCTTGCCGGGGCTTCATGCACCCTCTGACACCCGCCGGCTCCTGTCCTATTTTCGCATGGACGCGGCGGGACGTTTTGTTATGGGCGCGCGGGGTGGCTATTCGGTTCCGGCCACGCGGGCCCGTCTCGCCCAAGCCCGCGCATGGTCTATCAAGCTCTTTCCCCAATTGGCACAGGTGCGTTGGGCGTTTGAATGGGGCGGATACATTGCCGCCACCGCCGATCGATATCCGCATTTACATGATTTCGGAAACGGCATGGCCGCGGGGCTTGGCTATAACGGGCGCGGGGTGGCGATGGCCACTGCGATGGGTAAGGTTCTGGCCGATTGGGCCTCGGGCAGGCCGCATGGGGAGCTGGATTTTCCGGTGACCCCTCTGCGGAAGATTCCTTTTCACCCGCTCTATCCCTTCGGGGTCGAGGCCAAGGTTGCCTATTATCGGTTTTTGGATGGGGTAGGGCTTTAGCGGTTTGACCGCTTGCCCTCAATTTAAAGCTGCAATCGGTGCGAGGGAGAGAAGCAAAAGACCTGCCATGGTCCAATTAAACCCGCGCAACCGGGCTGGCGTTGTCAAAAATCGCCGCATTTTCACCCCGAGCAACAGCCAGACGCTGATGCAGGGCAGGTTGATGATACCGAATATAATGGCAACCGTAATGACGTCTTTATGGGTCACAGGCTGCGGGGCATAGACCGTCACCGCGGCCAGGGCCATGGTCCAGGCTTTGGGGTTCACCCATTGAAACGCCGCGGCTTGCCAGAATGTAATGGGCTTGCCCGTGGGTTCAGGGCTGTCGAGGCTTGTGCTGGCAGTTGCCGTTTTATAGGCTAAATAAACAAGATAGATCACCGAGATCCCGCCGAGCAGCTGATGGGCCAAAGGGTAGCTTTGGAAGAGCTGTGCCACCCCCAATCCGATGGCGATAATCATAAAGGTAAATCCCAAAACAATCCCGGACGCATGGGGCAGAGCGCTCCGCGCGCCGAAATTGGCTCCAGTGGCCATAAGCATCAAGTTGTTGGGCCCGGGTGTGATCGAGGAGACAAAGCAAAAGAGCACGAGACCGGACAGCAGCGAATATGTCATGGGCCCTTGGTGTCACCGCTGCGGGCAAAGTTCAATGACCCTTCCGGTCAAATTCTAGGCAAAAAAACGACGGCATCCGGGAGGAGGATGCCGCCGCTTTTTGCAGGCTTTAGGGAGGAGAAAGCCTATTGCTCAGATCCAAGGCGTCAGGCGTTGGCTCTGTAAAACTTAAGTCTGGCTTATTTGCCGAATGCGGCCTCGTGTGCGATGCCTCGGATGGCGGAGCGGTGGATGCCCAGGTCGGCCAGTTCGCGACCGGTCAAGGATTGCAATTCGGAGATTGTTTTGCGGTACAGGGCACGTTTGGCCATTTGCTCACGCAAAGCGGTCCAGCGCGCTGTGAGTGCAGCACTGAATGAAGGGGCGGTTACACTGAAATCTGTTACTGTTGTCATCGTTCTATCCTCTATATCAACCGGACTGTTGATGCGCTCTAAGTGGAGCGCGGGGTGATATTTCGCAACGCATGTTTGGGAATTGCCGCTATGCAGCATTTGCATGGCTCCTTCCGCGCACCGGCCCTGGGCTTGCATCAAACGAGTTGCGGGGGCATAGCTGCGCAGAGATTTGAGGAGAGCTTTCATGCCAATCGACCGTTCTGATATTTTGGCCGCTTTGGCCCGTCTGCAATTGCCGGATGGGGGAGACCTGGTGAGCCGTGACTTCATTCGCGCCGTTGTGGTGGAGGGTGAGGCGGTGCGCTTCGTTATTGAAGCGCCAACGCCCGAGATTGCCCATAAGCTGGCCGACATTCGCGCCGCAGCAGAGCAAATTGTGATGCAACTTGACGGTGTGTCCAGCGTGACTGCAGTGGTGACCGCGCATGAGCAAAAAGTGGCGCCGCCGAACTTGAAAGTGGGTGGTCATCCCAAACCGCAAGATGGGCCGCTCAAAGTGCCGGGTGTGAACCGAGTTGTGGCGATTGCCTCGGGCAAGGGCGGGGTTGGCAAATCGACGGTGTCTTCCAATTTGGCAGTGGCCCTGGCCAAGCAAGGCCGACGGGTCGGGTTGCTTGATGCGGATATATACGGCCCGAGCCAGCCGCGTATGATGGGCGTGAGCAAACGCCCAGCCAGTCCCGACGGAAAGGTGATCATTCCGCTACAGGCCCATGGCGTTACGATGATGTCTATTGGTTTGATGGTTGATCCGAACAAGGCTGTGGTCTGGCGCGGCCCGATGTTGATGGGCGCATTGCAGCAGATGCTCAATCAGGTGCAATGGGGGGAGTTGGATGTCTTGATCATCGATTTGCCGCCCGGCACCGGTGATGTTCAGCTGACACTTTGCCAGAAAACGGAATTGACCGGCGCAATCGTGGTCTCGACCCCGCAGGATGTCGCGCTTTTGGATGCGCGCAAGGCTTTGGATATGTTTGCCACGCTGCACACGCCCATTTTGGGCATGATTGAGAATATGAGCCAATATATTTGCCCCAATTGCGGCCATGAAGCCCATATATTCGGGCATGGGGGCGTGGAGCTGGAGGCGCAGAAGTTAGGTCTGCCGTTCTTGGGCTCTTTGCCTTTGGATTTGGGCGTGCGTCTGGCCGGCGACAGCGGCACCCCAGCTGCGGCGGGAGATGGGCCGATGGCCCAGGCATATGCGGAGCTGGCGCGCGGGTTGATTGCTTCGGACATCGCCTAACGCGCTGGCAGGGCCGTCTGTGTACAATGGTTTTGGGGACATATCGGCCAATCGCTCCAGTTTGGGAAAACATGGGACGCATTTAATATCGTCAAAGTTCGCAGATAGCTGCTTGGTGATTCAGTGGTGAAATACTAAAGATTTACGCATTTTGGATCGCAAAATGACATGATTCCCCAGAGCTTTCTCAAAAAAGCAAAAAAATTGGGAAATTATGGCCTGTTGGGGACTACACTACATTTTGTGTTCTTCTGAAAGAGTTCACGCTTTATGTGGTGTAATTTTGCTCAAAATATAGAATTTTCCCTTAGAATTAAAGCGAATTGTTGGGCAGTTGCAAAAATTTCCTATTGATTACCATGAATTCCCATGTAAAGAATTGTTCACGGAGGCGGTCAAAAATCAAAGCCCCAACTCAAGAAGGGCAAAGGCGAGCGCAGGTTGCATACAGGCACCCATTTCCAAACGAAGAGATCCGGCGCGTTAGCGAGCAGACATCCCCCCAGGTGGCACGCGCAGCTGGACATCCCGTAAGGGAAACGTCGGCGGATTGAACAACAGCAGCAGTTCAATCCGCCGTTTTTAGTTTCGGGGCAGCGCCCCATTTAATGAGCGAGGCAGGCCCAAGTGGCACGCAGATTTAGAGGCGAAAGCCACCATAAGGTGGACAGCAAGGGCCGGGTGTCTATCCCCGCTCTTTTTCGCCGCGTGCTGGAGCAGGGTGATCCCAATTATACCGAAGGGCTGAACCCTGAGTTGGTGATTGTCTATGGCGACCATCGCCGCAATTACCTTGAATGTTATACGATTTCAGCAATCGAAGAGGTGGATGCCAAGATCGACGCCTTGCCGCGTGGTTCTATGGAACGTCGGATGTTGCAAAGGCTGTTTCATGGGCAATCTTTCCCCACGATCGTCGATGACACGGGGCGGCTGGTGCTTCCGGCGAAGCTGCGTCGGAAGATTGATCTGGATGCTGAGGCGTTTTTTATCGCCGCCGGTGACACGTTCCAGATCTGGAAGCCTGAAACCTACGAATCAGAAGAATTGGCCAAAACTGAGGCTTGGCTGGATGATTTACCTGAGGATTTCGATCCGATGGCCTATTTGGACCAAGCGGGGCAGGACTAGATATGCGGCCCGACTCCTCCCAATCTGCGCCGCATATCCCTGTTCTAATTTTACCATTGATTGACGCGGCCGCACCCATTGCGGGCACTTGGATTGATGGCACCTTTGGGGCCGGGGGCTATAGTAAATATTTGCTCGACGCCGGCGCCGATCAGGTGATTGGCATTGACCGCGATCCCAGTGTTTTTGCGATGGCTGCCGATTGGGCGCCGCAATTTGGGGATCGTTTGCAGCTTGTGCAAGACACGTTTTCCAATTTGGATCAAACCGCCGATGCGGTGGATGGCGTGGTGCTCGATATCGGTGTGTCCTCAATGCAGATTGATCAAGCAGAGCGGGGCTTTTCGTTTCAAAAAGATGGGCCGCTTGACATGCGCATGGGAGATACGGGCCCGACGGCAGCAGATCTTGTCAATAGCGCCAGTGCTGAGCAGATTGCCGATATTTTGTATAATTATGGCGAAGAGCGGGCCAGCCGCCGCATCGCCAAGATGATCGTTGCACGCCGCGAAGAGGCACCTTTTGAACGGACGTTAGAATTGGCCGGGGTTGTTGAGCGGTGTTTGCCCCGGGCGAAGCCTGGCCAATCCCACCCCGCGACCCGCAGTTTTCAAGCTCTGCGTATCGCGGTGAACGGAGAATATGATCAATTGGTCCAAGGGCTTGCCGCCGCCGAACGGGTCTTGCGCCCTGGCGGTGTTTTGGCTGTGGTGACCTTTCATTCGGTTGAAGATCGCATCGTAAAACGGTTTTTCCAAGCCCGGGCTGGCACGCAGGCCGGCAGCCGATATGCGCCATTGGTCGAGGAGGTTCCGGCGCAATTTACCATGCAAAGCCGCAAGGCAATCAAAGCTTCAAAAGAGGAACTCGACGCCAATCCCCGCGCACGATCGGCCAAATTGCGCATTGGGCGGCGGACCGAGGCCCCGGCGCTGCCGGTCGATCCACGCAGCCTTGGCGTGCCGCAACTTCCACAGCGGAGGGCCTCATGAAAAATCTGTTTTTGAGCTGTTTGGTTATTGGCGTCATGGGGCTCGCCTTTTGGGCCTATACTGAAAACTATGAAACCAAGGGCAAATTGGATGAAATTGCCCAGTTGAACCGCGATATTTCTGAGGCCCATTCAAGGCGGCGGGCGCTGAAAGCGGAATGGGCCTATCTCAATCGCCCGGAGCGGCTCCTGCAGCTGGTGAATGCCAATTTTGACGAATTGAAATTGTTGCAACTGACGGCGGATCATTTTGGCCGTTTGGAGCAGATTCCATATCCTGGACCAGATTTGGGCCCAATCACTGAGCCGATTGAGGTGATGAACCGCGAGGCCTCTCCATGATTCGCAAACCCCTTCGGCCTTTGGCGCGGATATTTTCGGCCAGAACCGCCGGCGAAAATCCTGATTTGATTGAACATGCCAATCGGCGCGAGCGCATCGAAATGCAGCATGAGCGGATTTTGCGCAAAACTCAGCGGCGTTTGTTTATGATGGGCGGAATATTCGTCATCAGTTTTGGCGTCATTGGTATGCGGATGACGGCTTTGGCGGTGTCCGAGCCGATTGAGCCCAAGGCCCGCGCCACAGCGGCACAGATTTTGGCCAGTCGAGCGGATATCCTTGACCGCAACGGTCGGGTTTTGGCCACGAATATCGACACCCATTCGCTCTATGCGCACCCGCGTCAACTCATTGATCCAGAGGGCACCGCCCGGCAATTGGCGGAGATATTTCCCGACATCAATGTCGAAAAAATGGCGGCGCGCTTGGCTGGACCGCAAGAGTTTTTGTGGCTCAAACCCGCCATTAGCCCAGAAGAAAAACAGGCCGTTCATGACATCGGCGAGCCGGGTTTGTTGTTCGGTCCGCGCGAAATGCGCCTCTATCCCAACGGTCAACTGGCCGGTCATATTTTGGGAGGTACGACCTTTGGCGCCCAGGGCGTGCATTCTGCTGAGGTCATCGGAATGGCTGGCGTAGAAAAAGCCTTTGACACCTTCCTGCGCGATCCACGATTTGACGGCCAACCTCTGCAGTTGTCGATTGATCTGACGGTGCAATCGGCGCTGGAGGAGGCACTTTACGGCGGCATGCGCTTGATGAATGCCAAGGGCGCGTCAGCGGTGTTGATGGATGCCTATAGCGGTGAGGTCGTGTCGCTCTCCAGCCTGCCAGATTTTGATCCAAACAACCGCCCACGGCCTTTGACGCAGGGCGACGCAAGCGACAGCGCGCTGTTCAACCGCGCGGTCCAAGGGGTCTATGAGCTGGGTTCGGCGTTCAAGGCTTTTACGGTGGCCCAAGCGATGGATCTGGGTCTGGTGGAGCCTGGCAGCATGGTCGATACCAAAGGCCCATTGCGGTGGGGCAAACATAAGATCAACGACTATCGTGACTATGGCGCGCAGATGTCTGTTGAAAAGGTATTGATCAAATCTTCAAATATCGGCACGGCCCGCCTGTCTTTAATGATCGGGGCTGAGTTGCAAAAAGACTTTTTGGATCGCCTCGGCCTGCTGCAAGCCACACCGATTGAAGTGATCGAGGGCCCAACCGGGCGGCCGCAATACCCAAGCAATTGGTCTGATATCTCAACAATGACGATCTCCTATGGGCATGGTATTTCGACCTCGCCAGTGCATCTGGCTGCGGGATATGCGGCCATTGTCAATGGTGGGACTTTGGTCAAACCGACGCTGTTAAAACAACCGGCCCCGCCGCGTGGCGCGCGCATTATCTCTGAAAAAACGTCCCGGGATTTGCGCAGTATGATGCGGCGTGTGGTGACGGAAGGGACCGCTAAGATGGGCGATGTTCCAGGGTATTCTGTGGCTGGGAAAACGGGAACCGCAGATAAGCCCAGCCCGCAGGGTGGCTATTACAAAGATAAAGTTCTGGCGACTTTCGCCAGTTTCTTTCCAAGCACCGATCCGCGTTATGTCTTGATCGTGACGCTTGATGAACCCGAAGACCGCACCGGCCCGGAGCCACGCCGAACGGCGGGTGCTACCGCCGTGCCTGTTGCGGCAGAAATTATCCGGCGTGTTGCGCCTTTGCTGGGCATCGCTCCAGAGATTGAACCCACGCTACAAAATGGTTTAACATTGGCCAACAATTGATTTTTAGAAAGCGAGCCGGTGGATGGCGACCAAGAGCAAAACCCTTGCAAATTTAGGTCTGACCACGGCGCGGGCGTCTCAGCTGGAAATTCAAGGCCTCGCGGTTGACAGCCGGGACGTGCGGGATGGATTCCTTTTTGCAGCTCTGCCGGGGAGCCGCAGCCATGGGGCTGAATTTGCCCCATATGCCCTGCGCCAAGGGGCCAGTGCTATTTTAACCGATCAGGACGGGGCGGCATGGATCTCCAAAACCTGTCCAGACCACGCAGCGGAGATCTGCGTTGTCGATGATCCGCGCCAGGCGCTTGCGGCGGCTTCAGCTTTGTTCTTTGGCGGGCAGCCGGAGGTGATGGTGGCAGTGACGGGCACCAATGGCAAAACCTCTGTGGCCAGTTTTTGCCGGCAAATTTGGAGCGAATTGGGGCTGTCGGCGATCAACTTGGGCACAACCGGGGTGCAGGGGGCGTGGAGCGCGCCCTTGAGCCATACCACCCCGGAGCCCATCACCCTGCACCGGGTGTTAGCTCAGGCCGCCGCCGCTGGCGTCACCCATGGCGCGATGGAGGCCTCCAGTCACGGATTGGAGCAAAAGCGCTTAGATGGGGTGGTTTTGGCAGTGGCCGGCTTCACCAATTTTACGCAAGATCATCTCGATTATCACGCCACATTTGAGGCCTATTTTGCCGCAAAGTCAGGTCTGTTTGACCGCGTGTTGGGGCCGCAAGGATGGGCTGTCATCAATATTGATGATGCCAAGGGAATGGTGATTTATGACGCGTGCCGCAAGCGCGGACAAAGCTGTCTGACCGTTGGCCGCAGCATCGCTGATTTGCAGATTTTAGGGCAAACATTTGACGCCAATGGACAAGAGATTCTATGTGCCTGGCAGGGCACACGGTATCAGGTCAAAGTGCCTTTGGTGGGCGGATTTCAAGGGGAAAACTTGCTGTTGGCTGCGGGTATGGTTCTGGCTGCGGGGGCGGAGGCGGAAGCGGTCTTTTCTGCGTTGAAATCCGTGAGACCGGTGCGCGGGCGCATGGAATTGGCCGCCACGCGCGCCAATGGAGCCTCCGTTTATGTGGATTATGCCCATACGCCCGATGCTGTCTCAACGGCGCTGCAAGCCTTGCGGCCGCATGTTAGGGGGCGGCTTGTTGTGGTTCTTGGCGCAGGCGGAGACCGGGATCCGGGCAAGCGGGTGTTGATGGGGCAAGCGGCGGCGGCGCATGCGGACAGGGTGATTGTCACGGATGACAATCCACGCAGTGAAGATCCCGCCGCCATTCGCGCTATGGTTTTGGCTGGCGCAGGCGAGGCTGAAGAGGTCGGTGATCGGGCGGAAGCGATTTTATATGGGGTCGATGGGTTGCAACCCGGCGATTGTTTGCTGATTGCCGGTAAGGGACATGAAACAGGTCAAATTATTGGAGAAGATATTTTACCTTTTGATGACGTAGAACAGGCGAGTATCTCTATTGCTGCTTTGGAGGATTTTGCGTAATGGCCCTATGGACGGCTTTCGAGGCTCAAGCTGCGACAGGCGGCTATTGTGCGGCGCCCTGGGAGGCTCATGGCGTGTCGATTGACACACGCACATTGCAGCCGGGGGATCTTTTTGTTGCTTTGACAGCGGCCCGTGATGGTCATGATTTTGTGGCGCAGGCCCTCGAGAAAGGAGCGGCTGCCGCTTTGGTGGAGCGGCGCCCGGATGGGGTGCCGGAGACTGCACCGCTGCTGATTGTGCCGGATGTTCTGCAGGCGCTGATTGACTTGGGCCGGGCGGCACGGGCACGCTGCGCGGCGAAAGTTTTGGCAGTGACCGGATCGGTGGGCAAGACCTCGACCAAGGAGATGCTGCGCACGGTGCTTGAGTTTCAGGGGCGTACACATGCCTCGGTGGCCAGTTACAACAACCATTGGGGCGTGCCGCTGACCCTGGCGCGTATGCCGGCGGACACCCAATTTGCCATTTTCGAAATTGGCATGAATCATCCTGGAGAAATTGCGCCTTTGAGCGAGATGGTGCGGCCGCATGTGGCAATGATCACAACCGTGGCCCCGGCGCATATGGAAGCCTTTGAAAGCCTGGAGGGTATTGCCCGCGAGAAGGCGGATATCGTGGCTGGGTTGATGCCCGGAGGCGCGGCTATTTTGCCGGCTGATGTGCCGACAATTGACATCCTTGTACAAGCTGCCTTGGCCAAAGGGGCGACGATTGTGGGATTTGGCGAGACGGCCGATGCCTTTCGCCTGACGGCGCTGGAGATGCATCACGATGTCACGGTGATCCAAGCCCGTCTGCGCGGCGCGCCCGCAGTGCTGCGTTTGAACACATTGGGGCGGCATTTTGCCGTGAACGCCATGGGTGTTTTGGCGGCGGTTGAGGCTCTGTCTGGAGATCCGACGCGGGCCGCGGTTGATCTGTTCCGCTGGCACCCTCCGGCGGGGCGCGGGCGGCGAGAGACCGTCAGCTTGGATCCCGCAGATACCAACGCCTATTTCGAGCTGATTGATGACGCCTATAATGCCAACCCTGCCTCTATGGCGGCGGCCTTGGAAGTTTTGGCGGCTTCTGATCCGCAAGAGCAGTCAAGGCAGGGGCCGCGGCGCATTGCGATTTTGGGTGATATGCTGGAGCTGGGGCAGGAAGAGGCGCAAATTCACGCGCAGCTGGCTGACAATAACCACCTGTTAACCTTGGATGTGGTGCATTGTGTTGGACCACGCATGCGTGCCTGTTATGACGCTTTGCCAGCCGCAATCCGCGGCCGCTGGGTGCAAGAGGCGCAAGAGCTGGCCTCTGGCTTGGGAGAGTTGATCGCACCGGGAGACCGGGTTTTGGTCAAAGGCTCTTTGGGCAGCAAAGTTTCACTGATTGTTGACCTAATCCGCAATTTAGGGCATCGCTCACAACCGTAGGTGTAAGGGGAATTTAAATGGTTTATTGGCTGACATTACTGTCGGATGGCGGCGATTTCTTTAATCTCTTTCGCTATATCACCGTCCGGGCCGGCGGGGCATTTTTGACATCGCTGCTTTTTGGATTTGTGTTTGGCAAGCCTTTGATAAACCTCTTGCGCCGCCGCCAGGGGCGCGGGCAACCGATCCGATCAGACGGGCCTGAGGGGCATCAATCCAAAGCGGGCACGCCGACGATGGGCGGCGCGCTGATTTTGGGGGCCTTGGTGGTCTCAACTCTGCTGTGGGCGCGGCTTGATAATATGCATATTTGGGTGGTGCTTTTTGTCACCATCGGCTTTGGCGCGATTGGCTTTGCCGATGACTATGCCAAAGTCTCCAAACAGACCTCTGCCGGGGTCTCGGGACGGGTTCGTCTCGGATTGGGGTTTGTGATTGCTCTGATCGCCGCGCTGGTGGCCGCGCAGCTGCATCCCGAAGGCCTACGCTTGCAGGTGGCTGTGCCGGTCCTGAAAGACACATTGGTGCCGTTTGGCATATTGTTTTTTCCCTTTGCTATGATCGTGATTGTCGGAACGGCCAATGCGGTCAACCTTACGGATGGTTTGGATGGTTTGGCCGTGATGCCCGTGATGATTGCCGCGGCGGCGCTTGGGGTTTTGGCCTATGCGGTGGGCCGGGTTGATTTCACCCAATATCTTGACGTGCATTACGTGCCCGGAACGGGCGAGTTGTTGATTTTCTGCATGGCGTTGATTGGCGGAGGCTTGGGCTTTCTATGGTATAATGCGCCACCTGCCGCGATATTCATGGGGGATACGGGCAGCCTCTCGCTGGGCGGGGCGCTGGGTGCTATTGCCGTTTTGACCAAACATGAGATTGTTTGGGCGATCATTGGCGGGGTGTTTGTGGCGGAGGCCTTGAGTGTGATCATCCAGGTGTTTTGGTTCAAACGCACAGGCCGGCGGGTGTTTCTCATGGCGCCAATTCATCATCATTTTGAGAAAAAAGGCTATGCGGAAAGCCAGATCGTGATCCGGTTCTGGATCATTGCCATTGTCTTGGCGATGATCGGCCTGGCGACATTGAAAGTCCGGTAAATTTACATCAGGGCCGCACGGCCATTGGAGAGCACAGGATGATAGCAGTTCAAGGAATGCATGGGCGCCGGGTCTTTGTGCTTGGGATGGGCCGCTCTGGCCTGGTTGCCGCGCAGGCTTTGGTGGCTGGCGGGGCAGATGTATTGTGCTGGGATGACGGCGAGACGGGGCGGCAGCGGGCCGAGGAGGCTGGCCTCAGCTGCAGCGATCCGCTGCGTGGCGGGCTTGAGGGTGTGGATATGCTGATCACCTCACCGGGGATTGCGCACCTCTATCCCAAGCCGCATCCAGCGATTGCCCTGGCGATGCAGCTTGGCATTCCTCTCGACAATGACATCGGCCTGTTCTTTCGCTCCTTTGCGACGCAATCGTGGACGGGCTTTGATATGGCGCCCAAGGTGATTGCCGTGACGGGATCCAATGGCAAATCCACGACCAGCGCTTTAATCCATCATTTGCTAGAGGTGGCCGGGCGACGCAGCCAGTTGGCCGGAAATATCGGCCGCGGGGTGCTGGATCTGCAACCGGCGGAGGATGGCGATGTGATCGTGTTGGAATTATCCTCCTATCAGCTGGAACTGGCCCGTAGTCTGACGCCCGATATCGCAGTGTTTACAAATCTCTCCCCAGATCATTTGGATCGCCACGCAGGATACGGCGGGTATTTCGCCGCCAAACGCCGTCTGTTTGCAGAAGGCTGCCCAGATGTCGCGGTGATTGGCGTTGACGAGCCAGAGGGTCAGTATTTGGCGACGCAATTTTCCGATCACACCCATGATGATCGGGTGATCCGTGTCGTCTCGGGACAAAAACCAAAAGGCAACAACTGGCAGGTAACGGCGCGCAAAGGGTTTTTGGCAGAAAGCCGCAAGGGCCGGCAAATCGCCTCAATTGATCTGCGCGATATCCCGGGACTGCCAGGGGCGCATAATCATCAAAATGCCTCTGCCGCCTATGCGGTGCTGCGCGCTTTGAATGTGGCGCCGCGGGTGATTGAAGAGGGGCTTCGCAGTTTCGCAGGCCTGCCACATCGTAGCCAGATGATTGGTGAGATATCCGGGGTGCGCTTTGTGAATGACAGTAAGGCCACGAATGTCGACGCTGCACTCAAAGCGCTGAGCGCATTTGACAATATCCGCTGGATCTGTGGCGGATTGCAGAAGGAGGGGGGGCTCTCTGCGCTGCAACCGGCCTTGGGGCATGTGCAAAAGGCCTATGTGATTGGCCGTGAGGCCGAAGCTTTTGCCATGCAGCTTGATGTGGACTGCGAAGTGTGCACCACGATGCAAGCGGCAGTCCGAGCCGCCTATGCACAAAGCCAACCTGGCGACGTGGTCCTGCTCGCCCCGGCTGCGGCGAGTTTTGACCAATACGACAGTTTCGAAACCCGCGGCGAAGATTTCATCGCACAGGTCGCGGCGATTAAAGCGACGTGACCCGCGCCACCGGCCTTTTGATGACGGAAGGCGGGATGGGGTGCACGGGTATTTTGCGCGCGTGCACATAAGTGTTAGGACATATTATGATACAAAAAAAATTGCATTTTGTGTGGGTTGGGGATGAAAGCAAAAGGCCGGACAATTGCATCCAGTCTTGGGCCAAGTTGAATCCAGAGTATGAAATTGTCATCTGGGGAAATACGGCGCTCGCAGAATACTCTTGGGTGAACAAAAAACACATGGACGCTATGTATTCGCGTGAACTCGCTGGGGTGGCAGATCTCATGCGCTATGAAATTTTGTTCAATGAAGGTGGCATTG
>ENA-OREM01000181-OREM01000181.1-marine-metagenome-genome-assembly--contig:-NODE-181-length-54518-cov-5.442203_pt1 | contig 54518 bp, 50 predicted proteins | sample MGYA00248623_ERZ508561 | MGnify/ENA primary metagenome ERZ508561 (study PRJEB26227, sample SAMN06264494) | marine metagenome | isolation source: Columbia River Estuary | place: USA:Columbia River Estuary...
CTGGGCCGTCAATTCGTGACTAAACAACAGCGCCGCGACGCATTTCAGGCCGAATGTGGTACCCCGTCAACACTTCAGCCGCATCACGCCCCCGCAAGCCCGCGGCCCGTTGCCTGATATACTCCAGCGTTCGCGGAAAGGTGGATGAGCGGTTTAAGTCGCACGCCTGGAAAGCGTGTGTGGGTTCATAGCCCACCGCGGGTTCGAATCCCGCCCTTTCCGCCAGAACCTCATAAATAGACAACCACTCGGACGTAAGGGCGCTCCATTAGTCGCCCACAACAGGCGCAGGGACGGGGTCGCTTTGAATCGACGCCATCGCAGCCTCGACACCAGACCCCTTCAGAGCAACGCCGCTCACTCTCAAGCCCATCTCACAACCGGCAATTGCGGCGATCAGCGTGAGGTCATTGCAATCCCCTAAGTGGCCGATACGGAACATTCGCCCTTTGACCTTACCGAGCCCCGTTCCCAGTGAACAGTCAAAGCGCTCGTAAATGACTTTACGCACCTGATCCGCATCGATGCCATCTGGCATCATGACGCCCGTCAATATGGGTGAGCACGCCGTCGGGTCGGCACACTGAACTGACAAGCCCCAAGCCCGCACAGCGGCTTGCGCGGCTGCCGCCCAGCGCTTGTGCCGAGCGAACACAGCAGGCAATCCCTGAGCCAGCAGCATGTCGCACGACTCGCTCAGTCCATACAGCAAGTTGGTCGCGGGCGTGGTGGGCCAATAGCCCCCCTTGTTCATCTCGATTATTTCGCCCCAACCCCAAAATGCTTTTGGGAATCGAGATGATCGACTGGCTTCAATGGCTCTCGGCGACAACGCGTTGAAGCCAAGCCCTGGCGGCAACATCAACCCCTTTTGTGATCCGCTGATTGAGACATCAACGCCCCATGCGTCATGCTGGTAATCGGCGCCAGCAAGTCCGGAAATGGTGTCAACCAACAACAAGGCTGGGTGCTTCGCCGCGTCAATGGCGCGCCGCACCGCAGCGATATCACTGGTGACACCGGTTGACGTCTCGTTATGTACGACGCATACCGCACGGATCTGGTGATGGGGGTCGGCGTGCAAACGCTGCTCAATCAGGTCAGCCTGAACGCTGTGGCGCCAACTGGTCGGCGTACCATTCGATTCAATGCCAGGCATACCAATCACTTCAGCCTCTAAGCCAAGGGCTTTGGCCAATCGTGTCCAGAGAAATGCAAAGTGTCCCGTCTCATACATCAAGACGTGGTCACCAGGGCTTAAGGTGTTGACCAGTGCGGCTTCCCACGCGCCCGTCCCAGAGGTCGGATAGATCATCACGGGGTGCACGGTTTGGAAAACCTGCGCCATGTCGGCAAGTACCTTCCGCCCGAGGTGCGCAAACTCGGGGCCACGGTGATCAATGGTCGGCAAGCTGATGGCTCGCAGTATGCGATCCGGCACCGGAGAGGGCCCTGGAATCTGCAGGAAGTGACGTCCAGATGGGTGAAAATTGAGCTTGTGCATAGGCGCTACCAGGTTTTGAATTGGCTGGGATTTTGAGGCGACGTCGTCAGTCTGTCTATGCGCAGGAGACAGTCAAACGCCGGATTGACCCTCTGCAGGGACAGAAAACGGGCGTAAATCTGTAAATAACCATTAATATATTTTCTATCAATTACAATATTTGTATTCATTAGTAGTACCCTAACAGATGAAAATTAGCAATTAAATAAAAGTACATCAATCTACCGCTTGCGGTGGTCCTGTCTTCCACCCATGACGCTCAACAGTCTGCGTTTTCGCGCGCTACGCTTCCTCTGGAGAACTGCACACGCAGACCTGAACAAAACGTTGGATATGCTGACGTTTTTGGCCATGGCCATGTCGGTGCCCTATCTCATCTTCGCGAGCACCGCGGTCGGCACGCAGGTGGTCGGGGTCTACATCCTCGAACTTGGCGTCATCACCGCCTGCCGCAAATGGCTGTTGCTGTCACCGGTGCCGTCGGCTTGGTTGCTTCTATTCACCAGCAACCTTCACATCTTTCTACTGGCGTACCAAGAGGGTGGCATTTGGGGCATCAGCGTGGTCTGGATGTTGGCACTCCCGATGCCGATGTTGCTGGTGTTTGGGTTGCGCGCAGCATTGATATCGCTGGGGCTATCGATGGTATCCGCAGCGGTACTTGCATGGATGAATTTCCAGGGCATGGTTCCGGCCATGCCGATTGCGAGCGAACACGCGCTCGGTGCAGCCATCAAGTTTTCACTGGTGGTCGCAACGGTGCTGAGCTTCCCAGTCATCACCGTGATTACCCAGCGTTGGGCCATCCGGATGTTTGCCAGACGCGTTAACCTGCTTGAGGAGGCGCGCAAAGCAACCCACCTGGCGCAGACACGCCAGCAACGTTTTGTGTCCGCTGTGAGCCACGAACTGCGCACCCCGATGAATGCGATCATGGGCTTCATTCAATCGCCCCCGCAAGAGTTACTGCGAACATCTCAAAACAAGACTTTGTTTGATGCCATGCGGCAGGCATCCAAGCATCTGATGACCGTCATTGACGATCTGATGGATTTCTCAAGGTTGCAATCGGGCGATCTCAAAATCGAGAGCGTCCCCAGCAACCTGCGTGAACTCACCACCGACATCTCACAAATTTTTGCAAGCCAACTGGCGGAGCAAGGTGTTGAGTTCGTGCTTGACATACACCCCAACGTGCCGCAGGTCGTCGTCATCGATCCGAACCGTTACGCACAAATTGTCATCAACCTATTGAGTAACGCCGCCAAGTTCACCGCTGCGGGGCGCGTAACACTCACCGTCGCGCAGACCCGTAACGGACCAGTCGACCCAGACGAGCCAACGCAGTGGATACGCGTTGCCGTGATGGACACGGGAATCGGTATCCCCAGCGAGCACTTGGAGGCATTGTTTAATGCCTTCTCCACGAGTACCAACCGCACCAACAACGCCTACGGTGGCACTGGCCTTGGCCTGTCGATCTCCAAGAAGTTAGTCCAACTGATGGCTGGCCGTATCCACGTGTCCTCAGAGCAGCATCTGGGTACGACCGTGTCTTTCGAATTGCCACTCACGGTTGTGGCAAATCAAGCCCCGGTAGACGACACCGATGCAGACGTCAGTCCCGGCGCTTTGGACAACTTGACCGTGCTCATCGTAGACGACAGCGTGGTGAACCGCATGGTCTTGTCTCAGCTTTTGAGGAACCGTTTACCTGACGCAGTGATCGTGGAAGCTGCGGACGGCATTGAGGCGCTCCAGCAATTGAGGCGTCAGTCTTTTGATCTGATCTTGATGGATATCCTCATGCCGAACCTCAACGGCATCGAGGCGACAAAGCGCATCAAAAGCCAACTTAGATTGCAGACCCCAGTTATCGGTCTCACCGCAGACATCTCAGGCGACGTGCACGCAGAAGCACTGGCAGCAGGCATGTTCGCACTCATCACAAAGCCTTTCAGCCACGCACACCTCCTCTCGCGAATGGCAGACGCGCTCGCCGCGCCGCTGGCGACGGCATGGGTGCAACCAACCGTGCAAACACCGCAGGCCCCCCCAGAGGAAGAATGCGTCATCACACAAGGGGGCGAATCTGGCTTTTGGCAGACGCAGATTCAGCGCTTCGCGGAACAAACGCCGCGCCAAATGGTGACACAGATCCTTTGGGCCAGCACGGCTGTTTGTATGCTGTATGCCCTCACGGCGCCAGATGAGGGTCTGCGAACGGTGTACACCGGGATCACCGTCATCAGCCTTTTGCTGAGCCTGATGTCACGATTTACCCAAAAGGTGGGGACTGACTTTTTATTCTGGATTTACTGGCTTGCCACCACAACGGCAACGACGATATTGGTCGCTTGGTCTGGTGGCCTGAATAGCATTGCCAGTGCTTATTTTGTGTGCGTGCCCCTGATCATGGCGACGATGCGCGTCCCACGAAGCGGCTTTGCATTTGCGGCGAGTGCGGGTATCGCGCTACTCATGGGGTATTTTCAAAGTGAGGGTTACCTCAATATGCCATCCGCAGCCGTTATGCGTAGCGCAGCACTTTGGCCCTTGATTCTTTTCATTGGGTTGGCGTTGAGTTTTTTGATCGTCCCGCTGCTCCGGTTCTCCCACTACGGAAAACTGGCAACGCAACTGCGGGAAAAAACGGCTCAACTGGTCACATCACGTCGAGCCACCGCCCAGGTGATTCAGACGCAAAATGATTTTGTCGCTGCAGTCAGCCACGAACTCCGTAACCCAATTCATGCGATCGCAATGGTTGTTAACGCGTTTGACGAGGAAACGCTCGATAACCCAATCAGCCAACAGACGCTTCGCTATGTCTCAAAGTCGGTGGACGATTTGCTCTGGACGATCGACAAACTGCTGATGTTCTCGCAGATTCAAGCCAACAAGCTGCACTTGAATGTGGAGACTGTCAGCGTCGAGGAATGGCTCTCAGAATTGAAGCAACACATTGAGAACACCAGCAACCGCAGCGACACAGCGGTCCGAGCGCTGCATGTCAACTATCGCATTGATGCCCACTTACCACCCATTTTGGATCTGGATCCAGCACGCTTGCAGCACGTTTTGAGAGAGCTCCTCGACAACGCGGCAAAGTTTTCTGATCGGAAGCCGATCGATATTTCGCTTCGCCTTGATGAGGTGTCCGACACCGATCAACGAACGTGGTCCATATCGGTTTGCGATCACGGCGTTGGTATCGCCCAAGCTGACTTAGCGGAAGTCTTTGACCGCTTCGCGACGGTGACCAGCGAGTCGCGCCCCGCGCTCCATGGGAACGGGTTGGGACTTCCCATCACCCGCGCGTTGGTCGAACTGATGGGTGGCACGGTAGGCATCGAAAGCCAGCCAAACAATGGCACCACAGTAACGGTCACATTACCACTCATGGCAAACGAAACCGCAGCCAACCGCCCTGCTTTACCAGCAACGGTGCTCTTGGACATCGATGCGCCGATCTTGATCGTGGACGACAGCGCCATCAACATCTTGATACTTCAGAACCTGTTGCAGCGGCATTTCCCAGCTGCACCGATAGCCACTGCAAGCAGGTGGGATGATCTCGTGAAGTACCTTGAGATCACCAACCCCGCGATCGTGTTGATGGATGTCTTCATGCCCAATATCGACGGGCAGCATGCGACGCGATTGCTCAGAAAAATCATTGCGCAACGCGGTCTGCCTCAACCGTTTGTAATGGGTTTGACCGCTGACAAGCGCCATGAGACCCGCCAAGCTTGCCTGAAAGCCGGTATGAATACGGTGGTTTTGAAACCCTTTAACCACAGCGCGCTGATCCAACTGATCGCGCACGAGGCGATCGACCGGCGCGCCTAGACGCCAAAAACGGTGCGACCGCTTTTACGCAGTCGTTGATGCCAAAATCGTCTGGACCTTTTCACGCGTCAAGCGATTGCCGTACTGTGCGACCACCGCAGCTGCGGCTTTGTTCGCCAAGGACGCCGCCTGACCAACGGTCATATTTTGGCTGATACCAAACAGAAAGGCGCCCGCGAACATGTCACCGGCACCGTTGGCATCCAACGCTTTGATCGGAAATCCTGGAACGTCCTGAACCTGATCACCCTGGATGACCAGGGTGCCCTTTGCACCGCGCGTGAGGCATACCGTCTTCGCCAAGGTTCCCATGGTTTGGGTGATGCCAAGCAGGTCACTCGTGCCACACCACACCTGCGCCTCTTCCTCATTGCAAAACAGATAATCAACGCCATCGCCCAACATGGCATCCAGTCCCGCGCGGCAAAAGTTAATCATGCTGACGTCGCTGAGCGTCAAGGCCAAAGGGACCTGGTTTGCAACGGCATGGGCACGCCCTGCCATCGCAGCGGCGAGCCCGGTTTGCGATGCCGCCAGGTAGCCCTCCATGTAATAAACGCCGGCTGAGGCAATCGCATCGAGGTTGAGTGCCTTCTCGTCCAAGTCCGCCGTGGTCCCCAAGTAGGTGCACATGGTGCGCTCCGCATCAGGTGTCACCAAGACGAGGCAACTACCGGTCGTCGCGCCAGTCGCTAACCCCTGATGGGGCTGCGTGAGGTTGCTGTCAACACCGTTGGTGTGTAAATCATCGGCGTAAAAATGGCCCAAAGCGTCGTCTGCGACCCGACAGCTGTAGAACGCGCTACCACCGAATTGCGCGAATGCCACCACTGTGTTACCTGCCGACCCCCCGCCCGTCTGGCGGGCGTGGTACCCATCAAGCTGTGCGAGCAAGTTTTGGCGCGCGGGTGCATCAACCAGCGTCATGTGCCCCTTAGAGACCCCCATCACATTGAGCTGTTCATCTTGAACGTCGTATTCGGTATCCACCAGTGCATTGCCGATGGCGTAAAGCGCGTATGTTTTCATGGTTCGAATGGTCCGTGAGCCTGACTAAAATAGAAAAAATTTATCCACGAGTGTAGCCACTTAAAACAAGCCCCATGAACATCACGCGCATTGGCATCATCGGCTTCGGTGAGGTCGGAAAAATATTTGGTGCAGGCCTCGCCGCTCTGCCATCGGTTGCAACTGTCAGCACATGGGATAAAAAAGGCGCCCAGGGCACGGGAATGGTAGAGGCTGCGAGCGCGCGCAACGTGATTTGGTGCGACGATGCAGCAGCCGTCTACGCCAACGCTGACCTCATCATCTCAGCCGTCACAGCGTCGAATACGACCGATGTCGCCCAGACAGCTGCCGCCTACATTCAACCGGGTTCGATTTTTTTGGATCTCAATTCGGCATCGCCCGGAACAAAAAAGGCATGCGCGCAACGCATCGAAAGCGCGGGGGCACATTATGTCGAAGCGGGCGTCATGACCTCAGTCCCGCCCTACGGCATCAAGGTACCGATGTTGTTGGGCGGTGCGCTGGCGCCTGAGCTCTCCGAGCACCTGAATGCATGGGGTTTCGATACCGCCGTTGCAAACACAACGCTTGGCATCGCCAGCGCCATCAAGATGTCGCGCAGTGTGATGATCAAAGGCCTTGAGGCACTGGTGATTGAGAGTTTCGCGACCGCCCGCGTGTATGGGGTCGAACGGCAGATGTTGGCAACGCTCAAAGAGACATTCCCCGGTATCGATTGGGAAAAACAGGGTGCCTACTTCTTTACACGCGTGGCTCAACACGGCCAACGCCGCGCCGAAGAGATGAGAGAGTCAGCCAACACGGTGGCCGAGGCGGGCTTTGAGCCCTTCATGACCCAATCCATCGCCGACAAGCAACAGTGGATGGCAGACGCCGCAAAAGCCGGTGTGTTTAAGGATATCCCCAGCGATGCGCCTTGGGAGGTCTTCGCGGACGCTTTAATTTCCGCGCGTAGGGCTTAGTCGGCATCCAACACGCGTTCAGCCGTTTCACGCGCCAAAGCCAACAGCGCGGTTTGGGTGGGTGTGATGGGCCGTCGGGCGCTGGTGGCCAATACAACGGGTAAGTCGAGCGCGTTGTTGGCAATCCGCTGAACCACAAAATCGGATGGCCGAACGGAGCGCGATACCGCATAGGGCGGTAACAACGCGCCGCCAGCACCGTCCAAAACCAAATCAAGGATCGCGGCAACACCATCGACCTCAAGTGCAACGTTTAGCGCGTAACCGGCGGTGGCTAAACGCCGCTCAACCGCTTGCCGGATGGCGTTGGGGCGACGAGGAATCACCAACGGCGTCTGTGCGATCGCCGCCAAGTTGACGGGCGGTGGCGGCGGATCTTGCGCCAAGCCTGAGGGGCGCTTGGTGATCAAAACCAACGCCTCGTTGCGCATGGGGGTGATGTCGACATCTGGCCAATTTTGAGTGTCATAGACCATCGCGGCATCCAAGCGACCCTGCTGAACTTGCGCCAGCAGCGCCGAGGAAAGGCCCTCACCAATCGATATTTGCGCCTGTGGCAAGCGGCTCTTGGCTGCACGAATCAGCGGAACTGTCAGCATACGAGCCAAACTCGGCGGCAACCCCAGTGCCACCTGCCCACCCAACGACTGTCGCATGTCGCGAAGCTCATCGGTGCAACGCTGCGCTTGGTGAAGAATGCCGCGCGCATGCTCAAGCAGCAAACGCCCCGCCTCTGTCGTGGTGGCCCCTCGGCCGTGTCGCCGCAGCAGGCTCTGCCTCAGCGTGAGTTCAAGTGCGCGTATTTGGCGAGACAACGCTGGCTGCGCAATGCCGAGCTCAACCGCTGCGCGCGAGAAACTCCCCCGCTCCGCAACCGCAACAAAATAACCAAGCTGCTTTAAATCCATGCCGAAATGATATATCAGGTAGTCATGTATGCCCATTACATACAACTTGAGGGCGATGCAAAATAGAGCAAAAGCCAATCTGTACCCCCATGTCCACCCCTATTCCGACCCCACACACCCCATGAAGCTCTCTGTGATCGGCTCAATGGCCACCAAAGGCCTATTGGCAGCGCTGTGCCAACGGGCAGAAGATGCCCTCGGTTGCACAATCGCCCTCACCGCCATCGGCGGTGTTGACGCAGCCAAACGCGTGGCGGCTGGCGAATTTTTCGACGTCGTTTGTTTGGGCTCACCCGCCATGGCGACGCTCAGTGCGGCGGGGCACGTCCGTGGCGCGCCTACACCAATCGTGGTGTCGAGCACCATGATCGCCACGCCCACTGACGCCCCCCCGATTGACGTGCACAGCGCAGCGGCTTTGCGATTGGCGGTACTGAACGCCAAGACCATTGGGGTCTCAACGGGTCCCAGTGGGGTTGCACTGCAAAAGCTGTTTTCCGATTGGGGCATCGCCGACGACATCAAGGACCGGATGGTCATACCGCCGCCTGGCACCCCTGTTGCGCGCTTAATCGCAAGTGGCGAGGTGGCCCTTGGCTTTCAACAGCACTCAGAGCTGATGGGGGTCACGGGCGTGACGGTGATTGGCGCGCTGCCTGCAGAGGTGGCCATAGACACGATTTTTTCAGCCGCCGTCGCGCAGACGACCGGCCATGCAGAGATGGCTCAGCAACTGATCGCACACTGGAACAGCGCTGAGAACGTCTCGCTAAAGCAAGCCCACGGCATGCAAGCCGTTTAAATTTTTTACAGGAATCTTTCCATGAGTAAGCCCCTCATCATCGACGTTCACGGTCACTACACCACGGCGCCCAAGGCACTTGAGGTGTGGCGCAACAGGCAAGTTGCTGCGATCAACGATCCGGCGAATCGCCCCAAGGTCAGCGAGCTAAAAATCAGTGATGACGAGTTGCGTGAGTCGATCGAGACCAACCAATTGGCAAAGATGCGTGAGCGCGGTAGCGACATCACCATCTTCAGTCCACGCGCCAGCTTCATGGCCCACCACATCGGGGACTTTGAGGTATCCAGCACCTGGGCCGCGATCTGCAACGAACTCTGCTACCGCGTCAGCCAGCTCTTCCCAGACAATTTCGTGCCCGCGGCCATGCTGCCACAGTCCCCTGGCGTGGCCATTGACACCTGTATCCCCGAGCTGGAGAAATGCGTCAAGGAATACGGCAACGTCGGCATTAACCTGAACCCCGATCCCTCGGGTGGCCACTGGACATCGCCACCATTGTCGGACCGCGCGTGGTACCCCATTTACGAAAAAATGGTTGAGTACGACATCCCCGCCATGATCCATGTGTCAACCAGCTGCAACAGCTGCTTCCACACCACTGGCGCGCATTACCTCAACGCTGACACAACCGCATTCATGCAGTGCTTGACGTCGGATTTATTCAAGGACTTCCCGACACTGAAGTTCCTGATTCCACACGGCGGTGGCGCCGTGCCTTACCACTGGGGTCGGTTCCGTGGCTTGGCGCAAGAGCTGAAAAAGCCGTTGCTCAGCGAGCACCTCTTAAACAACATCTTCTTCGACACCTGCGTCTATCACCAGCCCGGCATTGACTTACTGACCAAGGTCATCCCGGTTGACAACATCTTGTTCGCCAGCGAAATGATTGGCGCCGTTCGCGGCATTGACCCTGAAACGGGCCATTACTACGACGACACCAAGCGTTACGTGCTGGCGACGCCTAACCTCACTGAAGACCAACGCCACCAGGTGTTCGAGGGCAACGCGCGCCGCGTCTTCTCTCGTCTGGATCAACGATTGAAAGCCAAAGGCCAATAAGAAGGAGCCCACCATGACCGAACTCGGAATCGTAAAACGCAACATTGCGCGCGCTGACAAAGCGGCAACCGAACGCCTGGCCAAATTGGGCAGTGCCACTGTTCACGAGGCAATGGGGCGCGTGGGGCTGCTGAAGCCCTATATGCGCCCCATTTATTCCGGCGCGCACATCGGCGGAACCGCTGTCACCGTATTGCTCCAACCTGGCGATAACTGGATGTTCCACGTCGCCGCAGAACAGATTCAACCGGGCGACATCGTGATCGCTGGCGTCACAGCTGAATGCACAGATGGCTACTTTGGTGATTTGCTCGCAACGTCATTCAAAGCGCGCGGCGCAAGGGGCTTAATCATTGATGCTGGGGTTCGTGACGTTCGCGAGTTGCAAGCGATGGACTTTCCTGTGTGGAGCAAGGCCATCTCGGCCAAGGGCACCATCAAGGCAACGTTGGGCTCAGTCAATATTCCCATTGTTTGTGCGGGTGCCATGGTGACCCCGGGCGACGTGATCGTTGCGGATGATGATGGCGTCGTCGTGGTACCAGCCGCTTGGGCCGAGAAGACCGCCGATGCTGCGGAAAAGCGCGAGTCTTTTGAGGGCGAAAAACGCGCGAAGTTCGCAGCGGGCGTGCTCGGACTTGACATGTACAACATGCGTGAACCGCTCGCCAAAGCGGGCTTGCGCTATGTCGATTAACGGAGTCCTCAATGACAAATGACAAACCCACCAGCGGCGGCTTTACGAAGACCGAGGGCTGGCTTGATTGGTACACAGGTCCTAGCAAACCCAAACTTCAGCTCCCAGCGGGGTCAGTCGACGCACATTGCCATGTGTTCGGTCCGGGTGAGTCATTTCCGTATTCAGAAAAGCGGAAATACACGCCCTGTGACGCGTCGAAAGCACAATTGTTTGCACTGCGCGATCACCTTGGCTTTGCGCGTAACGTCATCGTGCAAGCCACTTGCCATGGCGCAGACAACAGTGCCATGGTTGACGCGCTGCTGAGCTCTGACGGTAAGGCGCGTGGCGTCGCCACCGTCACACGCGATATCTCGGACGAGGCACTGCAGGACCTCCATGCCGCCGGTGTTCGAGGTGTACGCTTTAACTTTGTGAAACGGCTGGTTGACTTCACCCCAAAAGAAGAATTGATCGAAATCGCCAACCGCATCAAGCCGTTGGGGTGGCACGTGGTTATCTACTTCGAGGCGGTCGACTTACCCGAGCTGTGGGACTTTTTCACCTCATTGCCGACAACCGTGGTGGTCGACCACATGGGGCGCCCAGACGTAACGAAGCCCGTCGACGGTCCTGAGTTTGCGCTGTTCGAGCGGTTCATGGCAACGCACCCGAACGTCTGGAGCAAGGTCACCTGCCCCGAGCGCCTCTCGGTTGCTGGGCCCAAAGCGCTGGATGGGCAATCGCCCACCTACCTCGATGTGGTGCCCTTCGCACGAAGACTCATCGAGCGATTCCCTGACCGCGTGCTGTGGGGAACTGACTGGCCACATCCAAACCTGAAAGATCACATGCCCGACGATGGCTTGTTGGTTGATTTCATCGCGCAAATCGCACCGGAGGCCGCCACCCGTCAACAGCTGCTGGTGGACAACCCGATGCGGCTTTACTGGCCGGAGGAAAACCATGGCGCTTGATAAACCCTATCTCGATATTCCGGGAACCATTATTTTTGATGCTGAGCAGAGTCGGAAAGGCTACTGGCTGAATCAATTTTGTATGTCCCTCATGCGCGCTGAGAATCGCACGCGCTTTAAAGCGGACGAGAAGGCTTACCTCGATGAATGGCCGATGACCGATGAGCAAAAGCGCGCCGTTCTTGCGCGCGACCTCAACTGGTGCATGCGCACGGGGGGAAACATTTATTTCTTAGCCAAAATCGGGGCCACTGACGGTAAGAGCTTTCAACAAATGGCAGGCTCAATGACGGGTATGTCCGAAGAGGCCTATCGCACCATGATGATCAATGGTGGCCGCTCGATCGCCGGTAACCGACGCATCGGCGAAGACGGTGATGCCCAGCGCCCCGCAACCGACAGCACCCCGACCGCATAAGGAAACCCCAATGGCAAAAATTACCGCATCGGTCTACACCTCCCACGTGCCTGCAATCGGCGCCGCCATGGATTTAGGCAAGACGCAAGAGGACTACTGGAAGCCTGTCTTTGCTGGCTATGAGTATTCAAAACAATGGCTCAAGGAGAACAAACCTGACGTCATCTTCCTGGTCTTTAATGACCACGCAACGGCGTTCAGTCTGGACATGATTCCGACATTCGCGATCGGCACAGCAGACAGTTACGAGCCAGCTGATGAGGGGTGGGGACCGCGTCCAGTGCCGGTTGTGAAGGGCCATTCAGCGCTCGCATCACACATTGCCCACAGCGTGATTCAACAAGACTTCGACCTCACAATCGTCAACAAAATGGCGGTCGACCACGGCCTGACTGTCCCGCTCTCCCTCATGTGCGGCCCGCGCGATCCCCAGACTGGTCAATGGCCCTGTCCCGTTATTCCGTTTGCCGTTAACGTGGTGCAGTACCCTATCCCGAGCGGCAAGCGTTGCTTTGACTTGGGTCAAGCCATCCGCAAAGCGGTAGAAAGTTACGACGAGGATTTAAACGTTCACATTTGGGGAACGGGTGGTATGAGCCATCAGCTGCAAGGGCCTCGTGCGGGCTTGATCAACCGGGAATGGGATAACGCCTTCCTGGATCAACTGATCACCGATCCTGTCGCTGCCGCCAACATACCCCATATTGAATACGTGCGAGAAGCCGGTAGCGAAGGCATCGAACTGGTGATGTGGCTGATCGCACGTGGCGCGATGAGCGACATCAACGAAGGCAAACAGACAGGCGCAGCGCCCCAACTGAAGCACAGGTTCTATCACGTCCCCGCCTCCAACACCGCGGTTGGCCATGCCATCCTTGAAAATACATAACCACGACCAATAGGAAAACCCCATGACGATCAAAGTCGCTTTAGCGGGTGCCGGCGCTTTCGGCATCAAACACTTAGATGGCATTAAAAAAATCGATGGCGTTGAAGTCATTTCACTGGTCTCACGTGACCTGGCAAAAACACAAGAAGTTGCCGCCAAGTACGGAATCACGCACGCAACCACCTCGCTTGAAGACGCGCTAGCGATCAAAGAGGTCGATGCGGTGATTCTGTGCACACCGACGCAAATGCACGCCTCGCAGGCCATCGCCTGTTTGGATGCCGGTAAACATGTCCAAGTCGAAATCCCCATGTGCGACATCTACGCCGATGGCCTGCGCCTCGTGCAGCGTCAGAAAGAAACAGGCTTGGTGGCCATGTGCGGTCACACGCGGCGTTTCAATCCCAGCCATCAATGGGTGAATAAAAAAATCAATGCCGGTGAGTTCAACATCCAACAGATGGATGTTCAGACTTACTTTTTTAGACGCACGAACATGAATGCGTTGGGGCAACCCCGCAGTTGGACCGATCATTTGTTGTGGCACCACGCCGCTCACACCATCGATCTTTTTACTTACCAAGCAGGCAGCCCAGTGGTGAAAGCGAACGCTGTACAAGGCCCCATTCACCCAACGCTTGGTATCGCGATGGATATGAGCATCCAGCTGCAGGCCGCGAACGGTGCCATTTGCACGCTCAGCCTCAGTTTCAATAACGACGGGCCTCTGGGCACTTTCTTTCGTTACATTGGTGACACGGGAACCTATATCGCGCGCTACGATGACTTGTTCAACGGTAAGGAAGAACCGATCGACGTCTCAAAGGTCGCTGTCAGCATGAACGGCATCGAGTTACAAGACCGGGAATTCTTTGCTGCGATTCGCGAGGGCCGCGAGCCCAACAGCAGTGTAGCCAGCGTGTTGCCGTGCTACGAAATCATGCACCAACTTGAACAACAACTTTCGTAAACACCGCCCTATGATCACCCGCCAACTTGGACCCTTTACCGTTTCAGCAACTGGCTTTGGTTGCATGAACATCTGTCACGCTTACAGCGAGCGTTTGAGCGATGCAGAAGCGGGAAAGGTCTTAAGGGCAGCGCTCGACGCCGGGATTACACATTTTGATACAGCGGCCCTTTACGGGTTTGGCCAATCGGAAACCTGGGTCGGTGAATTCCTATCGGCTCATCGAAACGAGTTTACCCTCGCCAGTAAATGTGGGATGCAAGGCGTCGACGTGGATGGTAGCGGCAAGAAAGTGCGTGTCATTGACGGTCGGCCAGAAACCATAAAAAAGACCTGCGAGGATGCCTTGCGACGTCTCAAGACAGACGTGATCGATCTTTACTACCTCCACCGCTGGGACAAACAGGTGCCCATTGAGGAGAGTGTGGGCGGTTTGGCAGACCTGGTCTCTGCTGGAAAAATCAGGGCGATTGGTCTGTCCGAGGTGTCCAGCGAGACGTTGCGAAAGGCACACGCGGTGCACCCAATCGCGGCGGTACAAACCGAGTACTCGCTGTGGACGCGGAATCCAGAAATTTCAGTCGATGCAACCTGTCGTGAGCTTGGGGTCGCGTTGGTCGCATTCAGCCCAGTTGCACGTGGCTTTTTGGCGGATAGCGTGCGCACCGCTGATCAGTTTGGCCCCAAAGATATCCGCCGTGGCATGCCGCGATTCCAACCCGATAACTTGGAAAAAAACCTCGCTTTGCTCCCACGCTACAACGCAATCGCAGCGGAGGTTGGTTGCACGCCCGCACAGTTGGCGATTGCATGGCTCTTGCACCAAGGTGCGCATATCCACCCAATCCCGGGTACCACCCGCGTTGCCCACGTTCACGAGAATGCCCGCGCAGATGAGGTCCATCTGAGCGCTGATGTACTGAGTCGCCTTGATTCGCTGATCAACCAATCAACCGTGACCGGTAACCGTTATGACGCACAAGCGCAAAGTGAAGTGGACACCGAATTCTTCGCTTGACTGAGGCTGCTGCGGTTTCATGAGGGCAACGATGATGAGCGTGGCGATAGAATGCGGCAACGCCCAAAAAATGTGATTGCCCCCGATGTCCGCCACTGAAAACCATCACCAAGAGACGCATCCAAGCGCCCTCACCGACTCTAAGCTCGACGCGATGCCAGGGCATCTGATTCGGCGTTTGCACCAAATTGCGGTGGGGACTTTCGCCTCAGAATTGATCGATATCGGGATCACGCCCGTCCAATTTGCCGCACTCAAAACCATCGCTGCAAACGCGGGCATTGACCAGCGAACGCTTGCACAGCGGATCGCTTTAGACACATCGACAACAGCAGGCGTGATTGACCGATTGGAAACCCGCGGCACAGTGGAGCGGCGAAACGCCCCCAACGATCGGCGTTTACGCGTGCTGTACATCACGCCCGCTGGCATCGACCTCCTGCATGCAGCCCATCCGCTGGTTGATAACGTGCAAAGCCTATTGGTTGCGCCATTGAACGAACAGGAACAGGCCGTTTTCTTGACACTGCTTGGTAAGCTTGTTGACGCAAACAACGCGCTCAGCCGAGCGCCGAGCGTCCGAGCCAGCGACAGCACCGAGTAACCCATTCAACGGAGTGACCGCATTGAAAAAATTAGATAACCGTGTCGCGATCGTCACCGGCGCAGGCCAAGGTATTGGTCTCGCAACCGCATTGAAATTTGCGCATGAAGGTGCCCATGTCGTGATCTGCGATGTCAGGCAGGGCGCCGTCGACGCAGCCGTAGACGCATGCTCTGCTTTGGGTGTGAGAGCCTTGGGTTTTGTTGTCGACGTCACGCAGCGGCCCATGGTTGATGCTGTGGTTGCTGAGACAGTCAACCAATTCGGCCACATTGATATTTTGGTGAACAATGCGGGCATTACCCAAGATGCACGCCTCCAGAAAATGACCATCGAACAATTCGACCGAGTCATTGATGTGAACCTTCGCGGCGTTTTTCACTTCACGCAAGCGGTCGTAGGAACGATGATTAACCAAGGCTCTGGCGTGATTTTGAATGCCTCATCCGTGGTGGGTATCTACGGTAACTTTGGACAGACCAATTACGTTGCATCGAAATCGGGCGTCATTGGATTTACCAAAACGTGGGCGCGTGAGTTGGGCCCAAAGGGTATTCGGGTCAACGCGGTTGCGCCTGGATTTATTGATACGCCGATGATAAAAACCATCCCCGAAAAGGTTTTGGAGGGGATGAAAAATCAAATCCCTCTGCGGCGCATGGGCGACCCAGCAGATATCGCCAACGCCTATGCCTTCTTGGCCAGCGATGATGCCAGCTACATCAATGGCATCGTCCTTGAAGTCACCGGCGGCGCCGTCGTCTGAGTTGCGTGCCTGAATCGGCAACTGCCCTATTTTGGGCATTCACGCGCATCGCGCTGCAGGGGTTTGGCGGCGTTGTCGCCATTGTTCAACGTGAGTTGGTTGACAACCGCGGCTGGCTAACCGACCAAGAGTTCACAGAGGAATGGGCTGTCGCGCAGATCATGCCAGGCCCCAACGTGGTGAACTTGGCAATGATCTTGGGCGGGCGTTACTTCGGTTGGCGTGGGGCGGTTGCTGGCGTGCTGGGTATGGTGTGTGTGCCGACGCTCGTTGTCCTCGCATTGGCCGTTAGCTTCGCGAATTTGGTTGATTACCCCATCACCAAAGACATCATGCGTGGTGTGTCGGCAGTCAGTGCTGGCCTGATCGGCGGTACGGCCTTAAGGATGCTCAGCGGTCTCCGCGCGCATGCGCTCGGTCTGAAAACATGCCTACTCATCGCCGCCACGACGCTGGTTGCCGTTGGCTGGCTGCGCCTACCGTTGGTCATGGTGCTGGTGCCGTTGGCCCTTGTCGGCTTCGGTTTGACATACCGCGTCTACAGGCGTGAGCCCAAGCCATGATGGACGATCCCATTCTCTGGCAGATGTGGGATGTGTTCTGGCACCTCTTCATGTTATCGCTGGTTGCGATTGGTGGCGCGATCACCGTCGCGCCGGATATTCAACGTTATCTTGTTTTCGAAACCGGGTGGTTAACGCCAATGCAGTTCAACAACAGCATTGCATTGGCACAGATGGCGCCAGGACCCAATCTGATGTTCATTCCGCTTTTGGGTTGGCAGGTTGCGTTGAATGCACCTGCCGTAAACGCGTTGGGCGAGGCCTCACCGTGGCTCGTTTGGGTGATCGCGGTACTCAGCGCTTTTTCGGCTTTGTTGGCGATCGTTTTACCCTCGTCATTGCTGACCTACCACTTAGCCAGCTGGGCACATGCCAGGCGCTCGCACATCGGTATTCGTGCCTTCAAAGCGGGTTTGACACCGATCGTCATCGCCTTGCTGGCTGCCGCGGCGTGGCTCATTGCACAAGGTATTCCGACACCAAACGGCCTGTGGCCCCAAGTCGCGTTGACCACCATCGCCGCTGTCGTCGTTTGGCGCACAAGACTCCATTTGCTGTGGCTGATTGCCGGTGGTGCGCTAGCGGGTGCTCTTGGCTGGGTGTGAACGCTGGCGCATCGCCTCATAAACGCACACAGCACTGGCGACTGAGACGTTCAAACTCTCAACAGCACCGCGCATCGGAATGCGCACCAACTCATCGCAGGTTTTGCGCGTGAGCTGGCGCATGCCGGGCCCTTCAGCGCCCAAAACCAGCGCGACAGGCCCCTTGAGGTCGACATCGTAGATGGTGTTTTCTGCATCATCGCTGGTACCGATGACCCAAATTTGTCGCTCTTTCAACTCGTTGAGCGTGCGCGCCAAATTGGTCACCATGAAATAGGGAACCGTTTCTGCCGCACCACTGGCGACCTTTGCCACCGTGGCGTTAATGCCTGCCGCATGGTCCTTCGGCGCGATCACGGCCTGCACACCGGCGCCATCAGCAACCCGAAGACATGCGCCTAGATTGTGTGGATCGGTGACCCCGTCCAAAACCAAAATCAGCGGCTTGCTGTGGCCCGTGGCTTCGATGTCATCCAAAAGATCATCAAGGCTCTTGGCGAGCTGAACGTCGTGCGCACGGGCAACGACACCCTGGTGCCCCCCGCTACCGCACATTTTGCTGAGTCGCGCACCATCGGCCTCAATGAGGCGGACATTGGCCTCCTTGGCACGAGCGACGAATTGGCGCATGCGCATATCGCGTCGACTGGCGTCGAAGTAGACCTCCACCACTGAAGCGGCGTCAGTTTTGATGCGCACGCTGACAGCGTGAAACCCGAAGAGAACTTTGATGGCGGCCATGCCGGTATTATCCGGGCAAAACCACCCGACCTGCGGCCAATGTCAACGTTTGCTGACACCGTTTTGCGATGCCCGCGTCATGGGTGACCAACAACAGGGTCGTTCCAACCTCAGCGTTCAAACTGAACATCAGTTGCATCACGGACTCGCCTGTCGCAAAGTCGAGGCTGCCCGTTGGCTCGTCGGCCATCAAAAGTGTTGGCCTCATCACGAACGCGCGCGCCAACGCAACGCGCTGCTGTTCGCCGCCCGACATCACTTTGGGGTAATGTCGCAGGCGGCTCGACAGGCCTACACGGTCCAGCATCTCAGCGGCGGCGGCCCGCGCATCAGACCGTGAGGCAAGCTCGAGCGGCAACATCACGTTCTCGAGCGCTGTCAAATGCGGCAATAGTTGGAAGTTCTGAAAAACAAACCCGAGATGCTGCCCCCGCCAAGCGGCACGCGCATCCTCGTCTAGTGCGAACAAATCTTGGCCCGCTAACAAAACCTGTCCACGGCTAGGGGTGTCGAGTCCGGCTAATATAGAAAGGAGTGTGCTCTTACCCGATCCTGACGCGCCGACGATCGCCATGGTTTGCCCCTCGGACAGGGTCAGGTTCACATCTGCCAAAATCGACAATGTACCCGTTGCATCGACCACATCCTTGCACACCGAGACACCCTGCAGCACAGGCGTCAAGGGTTTCGAATCAGCCGAATTCAGAGTTTGCGTGTCAACCAACATGTCTTTTTCTTTCTTTCTAGAAATCACCGCTTATGCCTTACTTTAACGGTTACCTGAAACCCCTTTTAAACGCCGTTAATTCCGTGCGAGGCGTCAGTTGGGTCTATGTCCGTTCAGCAGGCGCGCTGATCCTGGCGCTGGGACTGAACAGCGCGATGGCGATCACCTCATCACAAGCGGTTGACGCCAAACACTCAAGCGCCAAGTTGCCCGCCCGCGCGTCAGTCGTTCCCGCGAGTGAGGGCGCTCATCGCATTGTCATACTGGGTGACTCAATCAGCGCCGAGTACGGCGTCAAACGCGGCATGGGCTGGGTCAGCTTACTCACACAAAGACTGGCTCAGCAAAAAATCCCAGCAACCGTTACCAACGCCAGTATCAGTGGTGACACCACATCGGGTGGCCGCACCCGCCTCCCCAGTTTGTTACGCCGACACGCCCCAACCATCCTGGTCATCGAGCTGGGTGCGAACGATGCCCTGCGTGGCCTGCCGCTGGCGAGTACGCGTGCCAATATCGACGCCATGATTCAAATGGCGCAAGCCATCGGTGCCAAAGTCTTATTGTTGGGTATGCAAGTACCACCGAACTACGGCGCCCGGTATACCGCTGACTTTGCCGACATGTTTGTGCAGGCAAGCCTTGCACACAAAACCGCGCTGGTGCCCTTTCTCCTAACGGGTATCGCCGACAGCCCCCGTTCGGCGGCGCTTTTCCAGGCGGATCGCATTCATCCCAATGAGTTGGCACAGCCAATCATGCTCGATAATGCGTGGCCCAGCCTCATTCGCCTCATGGCACCTTAACTGCGCCTACCAACCGCCTCTCACCTTGCCCATCCACGCCATCACACCTGCCGAGGCGCTCAGCAACCTCGACCAATTCGACGCCATCATCGACGCGCGCAGCCCGTCAGAATTTGATCTTGACCACATGCCGGATGCGCAAAACTGGCCATCGCTGAACGATGAGGAGCGCGTTCTCATCGGCACCATGTACAAGCAGGTCAACACGTTTGAGGCAAAGAAACAAGGCGCTGCGCTCGTTGCGCGCAATATCGCCAACCACATCGATACCCACCTGCGGGATGCACCCCGGCATTGGAAGCCACTGGTGTACTGCTGGCGGGGTGGCAACCGCAGCGGCGCGTTGGCCACGGTCTTATCGGCAATCGGTTTTCATGTGCATTTGGTCACGGGTGGTTACAAGGCGTTTCGTGCAACGGTGATGGCACAGACCCCCGAATTTGTGGCGCGGCTTCAATACCGGGTGGTTGCTGGCGCAACAGGCGTTGGAAAAACACACGTTCTACACGCGCTACGGGCTGCAGGCGAACAAGTACTGGACCTCGAGGGGCTGGCACGCCACCGCAGCTCGGTACTCGGCCTCATTCCGGGAACACCACAGCCGAGTCAGAAGCATTTTGAGACACTCATTTGGCACGCGCTACGGAACTTCGATACGAGTCGGCCGGTGTATATCGAGTCTGAAAGCAAGCGCGTTGGCAACCTCACCGTACCTGAATCCCTGATTGCGCGCATGCGCTCGAGCCCTTGCGTGCTGCTGTCGATGTCGGTGGAAGAACGCGTCAAGCTACTCATGGCTGATTACGACTTTTTTGTAAAAGACAGCGTATTTTTTGGCGAACGGCTCGACACACTGGTCGCCCTGCTCGGGCATGCCGTTGTCAACGAGTGGAAGGCAAAGGCGGCGGCTGGACAGAGTGCTGAGGTGGTTGCTGAGCTTTTGAGTCAGCACTATGACCCGCGCTACTACGAGTCAATGGCCCGCAATTTTGAGCACTACGACGTCGCTAAAACCGTCACCGTCGAGCGCGCGTCACCAGCGGCACTGACGGCTGCCGCACACGCGGTTCAGTCGATCTTTGAGACCTGACCGCCGAGATTTAAAGCGTCTCGAGGGCGCTGGCTAGATCGGCTTGTAAATCAGCCGCACTGGCGAGACCAATTGCGAAGCGGACGACACCGCTACCGTGCGGCCAAGCGCGCGCACGACGGGCAGGCAACTGATACGGGACGACAAGGCTTTGTGGCCCTGCCCAGCTGTAACCAATGCCAAAGAGTGACAGGCGGTCGCAAAAAGCGTCGATTTGATCTTGGCTGTATTGGGGTTTAAAGACAACGCTGAACAAGCATGCCGCGGCGGTACAGTCGCGAGCCCAAGCCGCGTGTCCTGGCGAGTGCGGTAACGCGGGATGGAGAACGTGCGAAAACTCATCGCGGGTGCATGCCCAAGCGGCAAGTGCGCGTGTGGTGGCGTCTTGTTGTGCGTAGCGCAGGTGTGCGGTTGGGAGCGAGCGCAGGACCAGCTCCGCATCGTTGGCGCCCACGGCAAGCCCGAGGCGCATGTGGCACATTTGAAGCACCTCGTGCAACGCGGGATCGCGGGTCATAACAGATCCCATCAACACGTCGCCGCCCCCGCTGGGGTACTTGGTGAGGGCATGCATCGAGATGTCGACGCCGAGATCAAAGGGCTGAAATGCGATGCCCGCGCCCCACGTGTTATCGAGCGCACTGATGATGGGACGCCGATTATCCTGGCGCGCCGCGTTGGCCGCTTTGATCACCGCGACACAAGCGGGAATATCTGGAAATTCAAGGGTGATTGAGCCTGCCGCTTCTAACCAGACAAGCCGCGTGCTGTCGGTGATTTTTTCGGCAAGATCTTGTGGAACCAAGGGGTCATAAACCCGCGTCTGGACACCCCAGCGAGCCATCTCTACAACCAAGAAGTCACTGCCGGGCCCATAGGCGTTGTCGGGTAACAGGACCTCGTCTCCCGGTTGGAGGAATGCCAAATCCACCAGCGCAATCGCTGCCAGACCACTTGGCACAAGAACACAATAGCGTCCGCCTTCGAGCGTGTTCAGGTGCTCTTCGAGCGTGAAGGTTGTCGGCGTGCCATGGAGCCCATAGGTGTAGGCGGACTTGTCCGTCCATCGACGGCTTCGCATCGCCGCAACACTCGGAAACAAGACCGTCGAGGCCTTGTAAACGCCTGGCATGGCCGCCTCAAACGCGTCAGGGGCCCTGTAGGGATGATTGACGAGTTCTGTTGTGCGGTCCATGTTGCTCCTTACTGGCTAACAGCCATCAGCGGTGATTCAAGCTTTCCACTTGTCGACGAGGTTGGCAGGACGAATGTTGTCGTAAGGTTCGAAAGGCTGGTGAATCCATGGATTGGTTTCCAAGAAATCGACCGAGTAATCGGGTGAGAACGCCGACACGCCTTTGGTCCAAATCACGGCACTGCGCAACTCGGTGATCGGGCTGTAGTTGGCCTTCAGGGTGTCAATCACCGCCTTAAGGGTATGGCCCGTGTCAGCCAAATCATCAACCAACAAAACGCGACCGGCGATTTCACCTTTGGGCGTCGTAATGTAGCGGGCCACATCCAGTCGACCTTGAACCGTGCCTGCACCGGCTCGGTATGAACTCGTTGACATGATCGCTAATGGTTTGTCGAAAATACGTGACAACAGATCACCCGGGCGCATGCCACCACGAGCCAAGCAAAGGATGTTGTCAAACTCCCATCCAGATTCATGAATCTTCACCGCAAGGCGCTCAATGAGGTTGTGGTATTCGTCGTATGAAACGTACAGGTGCTTTCCGTCTTCGGTCAACATGGCAATCCTTTGGCAGTTGGTTTGATTGATGGGTGGTAACGCATGTGGGCTTCAAGCCGCAGCGTATGGGTGGTGAAGCATGATGGTGTGGTCGCGATCCGGACTGGTGGAAACCATATGCACGGGCACACCTGTGATCTCTTCAATGCGACGCAAATACTTTTGTGCGTTCGCTGGCAGCTTATCGAAATCGGTCACACCAACCGATGACTCATCCCAGCCAGGGATGGTCTCGTAAATCGGCTCACAACGCTCGATGTCATCGGCACCAAGTGGCAGCAGATCAACGCGTTCGCCATCCAACATGTAGCCCACGCACAGCTTCAACTCTTTGAGCCCATCAAGGACGTCGAGTTTGGTGATACACATACCGCTGAGACCGTTCACTTGGGCGGAGCGTTTTAGCAAGGCGGCGTCGAACCAGCCACAGCGGCGGCTTCGGCCTGTCGTCACGCCCAACTCGGCACCAACTGTCGACATGTGATACCCCGGTGTGCCTGGCGTCTGCCAATCCAGTTCTGTTGGGAAAGGACCGCCACCAACCCGCGTGCAATACGCTTTGGTGATACCCAAAACGTAGTGCAACATCCCGGGGCCAACACCCGCACCCGCAGCGGCATTGCCTGCAACACAGTTGCTAGAGGTCACGAATGGATAGGTCCCGTGATCGATATCAAGCAAGGTGCCTTGGGCGCCCTCAAACAGCAAGCATCCCCCGGCTTTGTGCGCCTCGTTGAGGTCACGCGAGACGTCACTCACCATCGGCAAGATCTCTTTCGCATGCGCCATGGCTTCGTTAAAAACGGCTTCAAATTGAATGGCACCATTCACCATGTAGGCCTGCATGGCCTCAGGCCACGCCATGTCAGCGCTGTTTAGGAAGGATTGCAACACGTGGTTATGCAAGCTCAACAACTCGCGCAACTTGGTTTCAAATCGCTGGGGGTGCTTCAAGTCTTGCACACGCAAGGCTCGGCGAGCAATCTTGTCTTCGTAGGCTGGGCCAATGCCGCGCCCTGTCGTCCCAATCTTGGCGCTACCCGCTTTCTCTTTCGCGATCTCACGCGCTGCATCGATGGCCACGTGGAAAGGCAAAATCAATGGGCAAGCCTCGCTGATCCGAAGTCGGTCACGCACACGGATACCCGCCTTTTCAAGTCCTCGAATTTCTTCGAGCAACTTGCCGGCCGAGAGCACGACACCGTTACCGATGTAGCAAGTGACCCCAGGGCGCATGATGCCGCTGGGTATCAAGTGAAGCGCAGTCTTCACACCATTGATCACAAGCGTGTGGCCTGCATTGTGTCCACCTTGAAAGCGAACCACGCCAGTTGCCGTTTCGGTCAACCAATCGACCAGCTTTCCCTTGCCTTCATCACCCCACTGGGTGCCAACTACTACGACGTTGCGTCCGGACGATGCCATGGCCAATGCTTTCAGAAAAATAGAATAAAAAGTGAACGATTGGGATTGAGCGCCTTAACTCGCCGCCCTCACCTGCCACGCACCATCAACAAAAACCAACTCGCGGTCACAATCAAATTCGTTGACCTCGTTCTCGTGACCGGGCAACAACGACACCACAGCTTCGCCCTTTGACCGCAACGCGGCGACCGCAGCACGCAGTCCGGGGCTATCACCCCAGGGCGCGCGAATGGCGCGATGCAAGGTCGGCGTCGCCGACATGGCGGCCAATTCTTTGACGTCGACGCTGAAGCCGACGGCCGGGCGGCGCCGACCGAACACGGCACCCACCTCGTCATACCGACCGCCACGCACCAGCTCCAACTGTTGGTTGCTGCGAGGGGCCGTGCTGTAGACGGAGAAGCGCAAGCCCGTGTAGTAGGCATAGCCGCGCAGATCCGCCAAATCAACCGACACGGATGCGACCCCCAGCGCTTTAACCTGCGCAGCAATCTCTGCCAATTCATCGAGGGCTGACGCGATCACGGGCGACGCTGGAAGCTGCTGGCGCGCACGATCAATGACGCTGGCATCACCATATAAGTCAGGAATCAACCGAATGGCATCGCGTACGCCCGGTGCCAAATCGGCTGTCAAAGCCGCGATCGTCGCGACATCCTTGCGCGCCAGCGCCTGTTGAATCGCATGGGCTTTGCCCGAATCGATCGCAGCGTCCGCGAGCAATGCCGCGACAACACGAACGTCTGACAAATCGAGTACAAAATTTTGAATCCCGACCCGCTTGAGCACGGTTAAAACGAGCTCAAGAATCTCCAGGTCAGCCTCCTGGCCCTGGTGGCCATAGAGCTCCGCGCCAAACTGAAGCGGTTCGCGTGACGCGTTCGCATGACTGGGTTGTGTTTGCACCACCGGACCGCAGTAGCACAGGCGCGTCGGGCCTTGACGATTCAGCAAGTGGGCGTCAATGCGCGCAACTTGCGGCGTCGTGTCCGCACGCAACCCCAATTGTCGACCTGTACCTTGGTCAACCAACTTAAAGGTCCGCAGGCCCAACGCCTCCCCGGTACCGGAAAGCAGGGATTCGAGGTGCTCCAGCATGGGCGGCATGACCAGCTCGTAGCCAAAGGAACGCGCGCTGTCGAGCAGAACGCGGCGCAACTCCTCAATTTGTCGTGCCTCATAGGGCAAAACATCAGCGAGATGGTCGGGAAGTACCCAAGCAGACATAGTTCAATCAGTGGTGGGGGGACAACCCGATATTGTACCGTCCGCATCACCCCGTACCCAAGGGACCGACCCCTGCGCCGTAGGCCGAAAGCATGCGTTAGACACAAAAAAGGCTGGGTTGACGCACCACGCCAACCCAGCCCGATACCTGTCTGGCTTTATTTACCGGAGCCGACCCGACTGTTCTTCATACCCTTGAGGAAGTCAGAGTCTCCATCAAGGACAACGATGTCACCCTTTGAGGCAAAACTGGACTTGTAAGCCTCGAGACTTCGGTAGAACTTGGCGAAAGCTGGATCGCGGCCGAAGGCCTTGGCGTAGCGAGCAGACGCTTCCGCATCGCCGGAACCCTTTGTGGTTTGCGCATCGCGATAGGCTTCCGCCAGAATGATCTCGCGCTGACGATCAGCATCGGCGCGAATACGCTCCCCCTCAGCGGCACCAGTTGAGCGGAGCTCGTTAGCGACCCGCTTGCGCTCGGCTTCCATGCGGTCGTAGACCGACTTGGTGATGGTTTCAGCGTAGTCCACGCGGGTAATACGAACGTCAACGACATCCATACCCCAGGGCTTCTCCGCGCTCTTAACGGCGGCAAGCACCTGCTCTTTGACGTCTGCCATGAGCGCTTCACGATCTGATGACAGCAACTGGAATACCGTGCGACGGTTGACCTCCTCCTGGAAGGAGTTGCGGATCACGCGGTTCAGTTGCAAAGCGCCAGCACGCTCGGTCAAACCGACATTTCGAATGTACTGGGGTGCATCCGAGACGCGCCAGCGAACGAACCAATCGATAACGACTCGCTGCTTTTCGGCCGTCAACATCGGCTCCGTGTCGGTGCTTTCGAGTGTCAGCAAACGGCGGTCGATGTAACTGACGTTTTGGAACGGTGGCGGCAGTTTGAAGTTCAAGCCTGGCTCAGTCACAACGCTCTTGATCTCACCGAGTTGGTAGACGACGCCAAACTGGCGCTGGTCAACCACGAACATGGTCGAACTGGCCAAGCCCAAAAGGACGAGCGCCGATGCAATCCAAAAACCTAATTTATTCATATCAACCTCTGCTAATTGTGTTCAAGCCAGCCATTAACGGCCATCGCGCGAACGCGCGTTGTCAGGGGTACGAGCCCTCGAGCCATCCAAGTTGAGGTTGGGCGGTTGGTTGCTGGTTGAGTTTTGGGGTGCATTGGCTGCTGCGCCGCCCGGGCCGGTGCTTTGAATCAACTTATCCAATGGCAGGTAAAGCAGGTTTGACCCTTCACGCGACTCGACCAACACTTTACTCACGTTGCTGTAGACCTCTTGCATCGTGTCAACGTACAGGCGATCTCGCGTGACGTCGGGTGCCTTGCGGTATTCGTCGTAAATGGATTCAAAGCGGCGCGCATCACCCTGTGCCTGCGCAACGATTCGTGCTTTGTAGGCCTCCGCTTCAGCGCGCAAGCGAGACGCAGCACCGCCCGCACGGGGAATCACATCATTGGCATAAGCTTGCGCCTCATTCTTGGCACGCTCACGCTCCTGTGCGGCTTTCAAAACATCATCGAAGCTGGCCTGCACTTGCTCAGGGGGGCGCACGCCACCCTGCTGGAGGTTCACACCGACCACCTCGATACCCACCTTGTAGCGGTCAAGAATGGTCTGCATCAGATCCCGAACACGGGGAGCGATTTGGTCGCGTTCTTCAGCCAGCGCTGAGTCCATTTTCATCTTACCGACCACCTCCCGGACCGCGGTCTCAGCGGCCTTCACAACAGCGGCATCGGGATCACGGCTCTCGAACAGATACGCACGAGAATCACTCAAGCGGTACTGGACGGCAAACTTAATCTCAACGATGTTCTCATCGGCCGTCAACATCGCCGACTCGCGAAGGCCGGTCGCCGGAACGATGGCGTCGCTGCCCACATCAACTGAACGGATTTGCGTCACGAAAACGACTTCTTCGGCTTGGATCGGGTACGGCAAACGCCAGTTAAAACCAGCGCCCACTGTGGCGTGATAGCGTCCGAACTGCGTGATAACGGCTTGCTGACCTTCTTGAACAATGAAGAAACCAGTCGAGAGCCAAATCAGGAACGCCACACCCGCGATGAGACCCGCACCGATCCCCGCCGCTTTGCCCTCAGGCCTGAAAGGCGGAGGCGAACCACCCGGACGACCGCTGTTGCCGCCGCGGCCGCGACCACCGCCAAACAAGCCACCCAGGCGCTGGTTGAAATCGCGCCACAGCTCGTCAAGGTCCGGCGGACCATCGTTGTTGTTGGGACGACGGGGCTCGGATTGCCCGCCACGCGGGCGATCCGCGTCGCCATTATCAGGTCGCCCATTCTCTTGGCTATCGGCGCCTTCTGGCCGTGGCTTATCGCCATCAGCCCGCCCCCAATCTGAACCGTTCAGGTTAAACAGTCGGGTGAGGCGAGCGAAAAGGCCGCGTTGCGTAATGGTTCGCAGAGTTGCTGTCATGAATCTGGGCATCCGTTCTGTAGTCAATGGCGGTAATTGTGGCACGGCTTGCGCAACCGTTTATTGTTTAAGGTCATAAGACCGAATCAGCGCGAGGAAAACGCTCAGGAGATGGGCGCGAAACGGGGGTCATCATTGGCTGGCGTGTATGCATCAACCGGGTTCATAAAGCTTTGGTAACGCTCGGCCAACAAAGCGCGCAGTGCGTCCAGCCCCTCGCCGGTATGCGCACTGACGAACAAACGTGTGATGTCATGCCCCTCGTGAGTGAGGACGTCCTGCATGCGCTCGGGTGTCCGCGCGTGCGCAATGAGGTCTAATTTATTAAAGACCAGTATCTGCTCAATGTCGCCGGCACCGATGTCATGCAACACGCGGCGCACCTCCTCTATTTGTTCAAAGCTCGCAGGGTTCGCAGCGTCGACCACATGCAGCAGGAGATTGGCCTCCACGGACTCTTGCAACGTGGCTGAGAACGCAGCCACCAAACCGTGAGGCAAATCACGAATAAAGCCGACGGTATCGGATATCGAAATCGTGGCCTCGGCTGCGGCCAGATACATTTGACGCGTGGTGGTGTCGAGCGTGGCAAAGAGCTGATCAGCGGCGTAGGTTTGTGCCTTAACGAGTGCGTTAAACAGCGATGATTTACCCGCGTTGGTGTAGCCAACGATGGAGACCTTGAAGGTGCCGGATCGCTCGCGTTGCTTGCGCTGCGTTTGACGCTGGCGCTTCACCTTACCAAGCCGCTCACGTGTTCGCTTGATGCTGTCGTTTAGCATTCGGCGATCAAGCTCAATCTGACGCTCGCCAGGACCACCGCGATGACCCACACCGCCACGCTGCCGCTCAAGGTGTGACCAACGGCGAACCAAACGCGTGGTCAGGTATTGCAGACGCGCCAATTCGACCTGAAGCTTTCCCTCAAAACTACGGGCACGCTGGGAAAAAATTTCAAGGACCAGCAAAATGCGGTCGTTGACGGGGCACTCAAGCTCACGCTCGAGATTGCGCTGCTGGGCGGGACTCAGGGCTTGATCAAACAGAATTTCATCCGCACCCATTGCCGCAGCGAGGGCTTTGATTTCCAGAGCCTTACCCGAGCCGATGAACAGCGCCGCGTCGGGCGCTTTTCGTTTACAAGTGATGCGATCCGCTACCTCGTACCCTGCTGATTGGGCCAGCAGGCCCAGCTCAGACAACTCAGCATCGAAATTGGGCAATCCAAAATCGACGCCAACCAGAACGACTTTTGGCTTGGGGTCGCTCACTCGGCTGCGGTATCTGCGTCGCTGTCAGCTGCGCCAGTGAACTGCACGGGACGTCCCGGCACAATCGTCGAAATGGCGTGTTTGTAAACCATCTGCGTAACGGTGTTGCGCAAGAGCACAACATACTGGTCAAACGATTCAATTTGGCCTTGCAGCTTGATGCCGTTGACCAAGTAAATCGAGACCGGGACGTGCTCGCGGCGAAGTTGATTCAGGAACGGGTCTTGCAAGAGTTGGCCTTTGTTATTGCTCACGATATTTTCCGTGTTGTTTGTTTGTGACGGGTTTGACCTTACCACAACCGCCCCATTTTCGAGCCGCAGTGGTGGCGATGGCAGATCAAATTTAATGCTTTTCCGCGTAGGGGTTGTCGGAAGTCTTCATCTCAATGCGCAGCGGCGTCCCCGTGAGCTCAAACGCCTCTCGAATACGTCCTTCGAGGTACCGTTTGTACTCGTTGGTGACGTGCTCAAGGGAGTTGCCATGTACGACCACAACAGGCGGATTCATGCCACCCTGGTGCGCGTAGCGCAACTTGGGGCGATGCATACCGCTTCGCTTCGGCTGCAAGTAGGCGACGGCCTCTTCCAGGATTCGGCTCAACTTGGGTGTCGGCATCTTCCGATTGGCCGATGCGTGGGCTTGGCCAACAGCCTTCCAGACGGGCTCTAGCCCCTGGCGCTTGATGGCTGAAATCGTGAAAACAGAGGCGAATCGCAAGAAGGCCAAGCGCTGTTCGATGGACCGTTTAACGAGTTCGCGCTGGTACTCATCCACGGCATCCCACTTATTGATTGCGACCACAACCGCGCGACCATTCTCAACAATGAATCCAGCGATGTGTGCATCTTGATCGGTGACGCCTTGCGTCGCATCAATCAGCAACACCACAACATTGGCGCGCTCGATCGCTTGCAGTGTTTTGACGACGGAGAACTTTTCAATCGCCTCAAATACCTTGCCACGGCGACGCAGGCCTGCGGTGTCAATCAGCTCATAGCGCTGCTCACCCTTTGTAAAGGGCACGCTGATGGCGTCGCGCGTGGTGCCGGGCATGTCGTAAGCAATCAACCGATCCTCACCGAGCCAAACATTAATGAGTGTTGATTTCCCAACGTTCGGGCGACCGGCCACAGCCAGTCGAATGGTGCTGTCCTCAAGCGGCGGCTCATCCTCAATGTCCGGCAGGTGGAGCGGCTCAAGGGCCATCTCGATCATGCTGCGCGTGCCCTGCCCGTGTGCGGCCGATACCGGTATCACCTCGCCTAGGCCAAGTTCGTAGAACTCCGTGAGTTGGATACCTTGGGTCATGCCCTCGGACTTGTTGGCAACCAGCAGCGTTGGCTTACCCAAGCGACGCAGGAAATTGGCGATGTCGTGGTCTTGGGCGCTCAAACCCTCCCGCGCATCGACAACAAAAATCACCACATCAGATTCCGCAACCGCCTGACGCGTTTGTTTGGCCATCTCTTTGATGATGCCCGTCTCAGCCGTTGGCTCAAAGCCGCCGGTGTCAATGACGATGAACTCTTGGTTTCCCAGCCGACCCGATCCGTAGTGCCGGTCGCGGGTCAGACCCGCGTAATCCGCGACGATGGCGTCGCGCGATTTGGTCATGCGGTTAAAGAGCGTCGACTTACCGACGTTTGGACGCCCAACAAGGGCGATCACTGGTTTCATTGGGGACGCCAAGCAAAGAGTGAGCCGCGCTGGGTGATGGCCACAGCTGTGCCATTGACCAAGAGCGGTTTGCCAACGATTGGCGAGCCATCGGTTGCCATACGGGCGATGACCGCGCCGTTGGCACGCGACAGCCAGTGAACGTAGCCCTCGAAGTCGCCGACCATTAGGGTCTGCCCAAGCAACACCGGACCGGTAACGCCTCGGAAGGTCAGACCGGGTTGCGTCCATACCGCCTGACCGGTTGCCGTTTCAAACGCGCTGACTTTACCCACCGCATCGACACCGTAGAGCGCATTTTGATCACCCACAACGCCATTCGCACCCGTGAACGGGACCGTCCATTCGGTTCGACGGGTCGCCAAATCGAGGCAACCGATGGCATTTTGGAAGGCTTGACCGCAAACCCGCGTGCCAGCAAATACAGCACCGTCAACCCAGTCGGCGAGGCGCTCGATATCTTCGGCACCGCGAGGACGAACAAGCGGCGCTGACCACAGCAAGGCGCCGTTATCGGGGTTAACAGCGGCAAATTGCTCACCGATACCGATCGCAAGTGTGTTTTCCACCGCCGTCAAGAGACCCGGATTTGCCAAGACGAGCGTGGACTCCGCGTAGCGCCGCAGCCATATTTGTGCACCCGTGTCTTGGTCGAAAGCGGCGACGCGGCGATCGCTCAAGAGAACGAATACCCGACCGCCCGCAAGCAGCGGCGCCGTGTAGCTGCGAGCTGGCAAACGAACCGACCACCGCTTTTCGCCCTTGGAGAACAGGTGCAAGCCGTTCTCAACGTCGATGACAGCAACCCGTTGACCATCAAAGCCTGTGCCAGCAACGAGGGCCACGGGGCTCTTCGCTTGCCATACAACCGCGCCAGTTTCGGTGTCAAGAACAGCAACCGTGCCATCGGTCGTGGCAGCGGCGACAAAACGATCATGCGCAGAGAGGCGCAAAGCGTCGCCAACAGCCCCATCAAGTGGGGTTTTCCAAACTTGGGCGACGCTGACCAGCGCCTCGTAGGGTTGCAACGCGGCGGGCTCACGGTTGGGGCCGTCGGATGCACAGCCGCTGATCGCTACCGACAGGCAAGCGATCACCCCTGCAAGCCACCGACGCAAAAGGAATGGGGACATTATTTACCTTCGGGTGCTGCGTTGCCGGTCGCACCCAACGCATTCAACTTCACTTCAACCAGACGGCGGTAGGCCACGTCGGCCGACAACGCTGCGTACGCTTTTTTGTAGGCCACCAAGGCACCGGCGGTGTCTTGATTCGCCATCGCGATGTCACCCAAACGGTCAGCAACCAGTCCATCGAACTCAGGCTGCCATGCGCCGTCTAAAAGTGCTTTTGCTTTGTCCCAGGCCGCTTCTTGCATGTAGACGCCAGACAAGCGAAGTTTCGCCACAGCGACCAAGCCGACATCGGCACCATCCGTGATCACACGGTTCAGGGCCGCCGCCGCGAGGGTGAGATCCCCTTTGTCGGCGGCTATTTTTGCCAATGTCAGCTCCGCGTGATCAAGCAGAACAGCGCCATTCGCCTCATTGCGAAAATCGGCGAGAACACGCTGCAGCCGGTCCATGTCGTTGGCGGTCGCAGCTTCAGTCACTTGGTCGTAGAGCGCAGCTGCTTTTTGGGCTTTCCGGTTCTGCCAGAGCTGCCAGCCGTTGTAGGCGGCATAAGAGCCCAAAATCACGATCAAGAACCAAGTGATGGCGTTGCCCCACTTGCGCCAAAAAGCCTTAATTTGGTCGAGTTGTTCTTGTTCTTCGAGGTCGAGATGTTGAGTCGCCATGCGTGCCTAGGTCTTCAATGGGTTAAAAATTCACTGCGGCACCCCGGAAATCCGCGGGCGCGCAACGCCATATTGTAGGGCTTGCGGGTGCCCCTTCGCGCGGGTCGACTCAAGCCTTTGTGCGCTGCCACCAAGCGCTCAGCTCATCAAGCGCGACCATTGACTGCCCACCTATTTCGCCGCGCAAATGCTTGACGGCCACCTGCCCTGCGGCAAGCTCCTCGTCTCCCAAGATGACCGCCCAAGACGCCCCACTGCCGTCAGCCCGTTTGAATTGCGACTTCATGCTGCCTTGCCCATCTGCAGTGCCCGCGTGCATTTGCACATTGGCCCCCGCCTGACGCAGCAACTGGCAAGCCCGCGCAGCGGCTGTCGCAGCTGACGCATTCGGCACAACCATGTAAACATCGGGCGACGGCGCAGGTGGCAACAAGTTTTGGCTCTTGAGAAGGTCAAGAATACGCTCGACCCCAAGCGCCCAGCCAACAGCAGGTGCCGATTTTCCGCCGATTTGCGCGATCAAGCCGTCGTAGCGACCGCCCGCGCAGATCGTTCCTTGGGAACCCAACTCTTCGGTCACGAATTCGAAAACACTTAGGTTGTAATAGTCCATCCCCCGCACCAAGCGCGGGTTGATGCGGTACGCCACCCCAGCCGCGTCCAGTAACGCGCGCAAGCCATCGAAGTGGGCGAGCGAGTCTGCGCCCAGATAATCAATCAATTTCGGAGCACCATTGACCATGGCTTGCATGTCTGGATTCTTTGTATCCAATATGCGCAGCGGGTTGCTGTGCAAGCGCCGCTTGGCCTCCGAATCGAGGACCGACTCATTGGCGAGCAGATAAGCAATCAAAGCCTCGCGATGTGCCAAACGCTCAGGCGGCTGCCCCAAACTGTTGATTTCGAGCACAACGTTTTTCAACCCCAAGCGCGACCAAAGGTCACAGGCCATGAAAATCAGCTCGGCATCAACATCGGGCCCCGCAAATCCCAATGCCTCTGCGCCCACCTGGTGAAACTGACGGTAACGGCCTCGCTGCGGACGCTCATGGCGAAACATCGGGCCCATGTAGTACAGCCGGCGGGGGCCGTCGTAAAGCAGGTTGTGCTCGACCACTGCGCGCACAACACCCGCCGTGGCCTCGGGCCGAAGCGTGAGGGCCTCGCCATTCAGGCGATCTTCAAAGGAGTACATCTCCTTCTCAACGATGTCGGTAACCTCGCCGAGACCCCGAACGAATAGCCCTGTTGGCTCGACAATCGGTGTCCTAACGTTGCGGTAGGCATAGGCGGCCATGAGGGTGCGCAGCTGCGCTTCAAACCACTCCCACTGGCCGGAATCGGCAGGGAGAATGTCATTCATGCCTTTGACGGCAACTATCTTTTCAGCCATAAATTATCTCGAAAGAGGGATCAGCGCTCAGGCCGGTGTAGCGGAGCCGCCGAAGCGGTTTTTAACGTAGGTGTCGACGACCTCTTTGAACTGACCGGCGATGTTCTCCCCACGCAAGGTCATGGCTTTCTGGCCGTCGATGAACACGGGCGCAGCGGGTGCCTCCCCGGTACCGGGCAAACTGATGCCGATATCGGCATGCTTACTCTCTCCGGGGCCGTTAACGATGCAGCCCATCACAGCAACTTTCATGGACTCCACGCCAGGATACTGTTGGCGCCATTCAGCCATTGCCGCGCGCATGTAATCGTCAATTTCTTTGGTCAGGTCTTGGAAAGTGGTACTGGTTGTGCGGCCACAGCCCGGGCAAGCGGTCACACTTGGAACGAATGCGCGCAGGCCTAAGGACTGCAGAATTTCCATGGCCACCGTCACCTCTTGGGTCCGGGGCTCGCCAGGCGCGGGGGTCAGCGACACGCGAATCGTGTCGCCGATGCCCTGCTGCAGTAAGACACCTAAAGCAGTCGCTGATGCAACGGTGCCCTTTGTACCCATGCCCGCCTCGGTCAAGCCGAGATGCAACGCGTAATCACATCGCTGCGCGAGCGACTGGTAGACCGTGATCAGCTCCTGCACACCACTGACTTTGCACGACAGGAGGATTTGGGAGGCGGGAAGGCCAATGTTTTTGGCCGCCTCTGCAGACTCAAGTGCGGAGGTGATCAAGGCCTCGACCATGACCTGTTTGGCCTCCCAAGGCGACGAGCGTTGGCTGTTGGCGTCCATCATGGCGGCCAATAAATCTTGATCGAGGCTGCCCCAGTTCACACCGATGCGAACCGGCTTGTTCCAACGAATGGCCAGTTCGATCATTTGCGCGAACTGCTTATCGCCCTTCTCGCCGCGGCCGACGTTACCCGGGTTGATTCGGTACTTCGAGAGTGCCTGCGCACAGTCGGGGAAGTCAGTCAGCAACCGGTGTCCGTTGTAATGAAAGTCGCCGACCAACGGCACCGATACGCCCATGCGGTCGAGTTGTTCACGAATGGCTGGCACTGCCTTTGCGGAGGCCTCGTTGTTAACCGTGATGCGAACCAACTCAGAGCCCGCCTGCGCCAGCGCCTTGACCTGAATGGCTGTCGCAATGGCATCCGCCGTGTCGGTGTTGGTCATGGACTGCACGCGAACGGGGGCGTCGCCGCCAACGGTGACCACGTGGTCACCCCAGGCCACGCGGGCTTGAAGGGTTTTACGCTTGAGAGCTTGCGTCATCGCGACAGGCTGTGTTTCGGCGGTCATGGTGTGCGTTATCGGGTGTAGAGCGTTTGTCGAGGCGGATGTGGGGATCAGTTGATCTCGAATCGGGCCACATTCAGGCGTGACTTGTCGATGAGATCGACGGCTTTGCCACGGGAGTATGCCCGCACCCCGACCGCGTTACCAACGAGGACGGAGAGCGGGACGCCCTTTTCATCGATGGTCACGTAATCACCGGGGCTCATGAGTCGGGTGAAGACACGACCACCGCTGGCATTGGTCACCTCAACCCATGACTCTTGCTGGGCCTGAAAAACCAACACATGCTGGCCGATTTCAGCGGGTGTCAACGGGGCTGTTTTCGTCAGAATCGCGACGGTGCCCGCAGGGGGTGATTCGACCGCGGCCGCAGTCGGCTCGGGGGGGCGCTCTGGTGCGGGCGCCAGCACAGGTTCTGGCGCACTAGCGGGGGGTGCCGTCTGTATGTTCGGTTCATCCGGTACAGGGGCTGGGGCCGGCTGCGTTGTCGGAACCTCAATGACTTGCTGCTGGGTTTTTATCTGCCGACGCTCGCTGGCGTGCTGCATCTGCTGGTATGCCAGCCATGCCCCCACGCTGATCGCCAATACGACCACGACGCCCAGCCATTTACGGCCGCCTGCAGCGTCTGCCTCCGGCGGCAGCGCGGTTGCCGCACTGGGCGCACCATCGGCGGGCAACGCGCTGGGAACCACCGTTGTTTGCGAACTCGGACCGGGCCAAGCTGCCAAAATCTCGTTCGAGTCGATACGCAACTGGCGGCAAACGCTCGCGGCCAGGGCGCGCGTGAACGTGAGTTCACTGGGGTTGTTCAACTCGCCCGCCTCAAGCGCCTGTAGTTTGCGAACCGAAACTTTCAAAACGGCAGCCAAGGTCTCAATTTCTAGACCTGCAGCGATGCGCGCTTTCTGCAACATCACCCATCCAGCATCTGGTACGTCCGACGTCAAATCGGTTTGTGCGTCGGTATCTTTTGGGTCATCGGCAGTCATGGTCATGTTTGTCTCTTTTATCGTTTTGTCTTCGGTACGCTGCCTCGAGCGGTCGGTGTTGGCATATTAAATTCCTGTGGCGCCGCTCGCAACCCAGATCAACCCTCACCGCCGGTAGCGTCGCGCCTGAGTTGTACCGTGTGAAGCGTCTCCCTTGGTTGCCGCAGCGCCGCCATCCGCTTCGCAGCGTTGGTGCGATCTAAAACCTCACCGGCCAATTGGCCGCAGGCGGCATCAATGTCATCGCCGCGGGTCTTACGTACCGTTGTCACAATGCCGGCCTGCAGCAGAACCTCGGCAAACGCTTGGACGGTTTCTTTGTCTGAACAAACAAGCCCTGAATCAGGAAATGGATTGAAAGGAATGAGGTTGAACTTACAGTGCAAACCGCGACCACCGTCATGCGTCTTGACCAGACGAACCAACTCGCGTGCGTGCTCGGGTTGGTCGTTCACACCCTTGAGCATGCAGTATTCAAACGTGAGGAAATCCCGCGGCGCCGCAGGCAGGTAACGTGCGCAAGCGTCAAACAGCACCGCCAGCGGGTACTTGCGATTGAGGGGGACCAAATCGTTGCGCAACCCATCGAAAGGCGCATGTAACGACACCGCCAACGCGACTGGGCAATCGTGGGCCAACCGGTCGATCATTGGCACAACGCCCGAGGTGCTTACCGTCACGCGTCGACGAGACAAGCCGTAGGCGTTATCGTCGAGCATGGTTTTCAGCGCTGGTACCAACGCACTGTAATTTTGGAGTGGCTCGCCCATACCCATCATCACCACATTGGTCACCATGCGGTCGGCGCTGGCTCGCTCGGCGCGCAACGTGTGTTCAACAAACCAAAGCTGTCCAATGATCTCTGCTGTGGTCAGGTTCCGGCTGAAGCCCTGATGACCTGTTGAGCAAAAACGGCATCCGACAGCACACCCGGCTTGCGACGAAATACACAAGGTGGCGCGATCCGCTTCGGGAATGTAGACAGCCTCGATGGCATCACCGCCACCGACATCGAAAAGCCACTTGATCGTGCCGTCCCGCGCGTTTTGACGACTGAGAACGGCCGGTACGGCGATGTGTGCGACTTGAGGAAGCTTTTCTCGCAGACTTTTGGCGAGATCGGACATGGCGGCGAAGTCTCGCACGCCTCGCTGGTGAATCCAGCGATAGAGTTGGGTGGCGCGGAACCGCTTCTCACCCAACGTTTCACAAAAGGCGGCTAAGCCCTCGATATCGAAATCAAGCAGATTAGCCGTCATGCAAAATTAACGCGTGTAAACGTTCATGCCAGCGAAGAAGAACGCAACTTCGTTGGCGGCGGTTTCAGGGGCGTCAGAGCCGTGTACCGCGTTGGCATCGATGCTGTCAGCGAAGTCAGCGCGGATGGTGCCGGCATCGGCTTTCTTGGGGTCGGTTGCGCCCATCAGGTCGCGGTTTTTGGCGATGGCGCCTTCGCCTTCCAAAACTTGGATCATGACGGGACCAGAAACCATGAAGTCAACCAGATCCTTGAAGAAAGGACGCTCTTTGTGGACGCCGTAGAAAGCCTCAGCTTCAGGGCGTGACAAATGGGCCATCTTGGCTGCGATAACTTTCAAACCAGCCGCTTCGAAGCGGGCGTAGATTTGACCGATCACGTTCTTAGCAACTGCGTCGGGTTTGATGATAGAGAGTGTGCGCTCGATAGCCATGGATGATTTACCTTGAAATAAAAAACAAAATGAGCAGCCAGCGTGACCAGCTTAGCCTCTCATTCTAACCCGCTAAGCCCGGGGTAAGAAGCGATCAACGGGGCTTTTTGCCACGCTTCCCACCGCCACTGGCGCGATCTCGTTGGCGTTGCAACGCGTCGCCGCCGATATAGCCGAACGATGTTTGAAGCGGGTCGGGGATGCCCGTCGGCGTTGTCCTGCCAGGACGGCCGCGTGAACGCTTCGCCCTCTTCTCCGCTTCCGCCTCGGCACGCATGTCCCACCCTTGCGGCGTACTGGGTCGGCGACCGCCCGACTTTGAGTACGTGGTCTTGACCGAGCGCCCCAGACCAGCCGTGCGTCCAGACTTGCCGGCGTGGGGGTTCTCTGAGCGCCCTCGCGGCTTTTCGCCGGCACCCGCCTCGTGGGCAATTTGCATCAGCTGATCGATGTCACGCCAATCCAACTCCACCCAAGCGCCTCGGCGCAAGCCACGCGGAAGCTCGACCGTACCGTAGCGGATTCGAATGAGACGACTCACTGCGTGGCCGACCGACTCAATCATCCGGCGGACCTCGCGGTTTCGACCTTCGCCAATCGTCACGCGATACCAATGGTTGACACCTTCGCCTCCACCATCGACCACCGAGGCAAACTGTGCAGGACCATCCTCCAGCGTCACCCCGTCGAGCAGCTTTTGCTTTTCTTCGTTGTTAAGCGCCCCAAGTACGCGGACAGCGTACTCACGCTGCAGACCGAAACGCGGGTGCATCAATTGGTTCGCCAACGTGCCGGAGCTGGTGAAAAGCAGGAGTCCTTCCGTGTTCAGGTCCAACCGACCGACCGACTGCCATTTGCCGTGGGGTAACTTTGGCAACCGACGAAACACCGTTGGGCGGTTTTGGGGGTCATCGTGCGTCACGACCTCGCCCACCGGCTTGTGGTAGGCCAGCACACGCGGTGGCGGTGGGTCAATGCGCACTTTGATCTGACGACCGTTTATCTTGATGGTGTCGCCAAAACGAATGCGCTGTCCAATGTGCGCGGGTTCGCCGTTGACCGAAATACGCCCCTCCAGAATCAGGGCCTCCATTTCGAGCCGAGACCCCATGCCAGCTTGGGCCAACACCTTGTGTAGCTTTGGGCTGTTGATCTCGGGTGACAAAACGCGTTTCGCAGGACCGGACTCAGCCGTGACCACCGCTTCAGGATCAGCTGCCGTATCGAACGCGCCACTGATAACGTCCTCAAAGCTGACGTTATTTGTGCTGATGGCTTCCGATGCGGTGTCACCGGCTTCAGGTTGGTTCATGGGGTGTTTCTTCGGTTGGTTCAGGCGGGTCGATGTCGGACGTCGCCGCTTCTTCAGGGTGTAAATCAAGTTCTGGGCTCTCGTCGCCCGCAAGTTGTGAGGCGAGGAGCGCTTCGGCACCCGTCTCCTCAAGGCTTGGAAGTTGGTCCAGCGAGGCCAAGCCGAGGTCATCTAAAAACTGCCGCGTCGTCGCAAGCAAAGCCGGTCTGCCAACCGTCTCGCGGTGCCCAATCACCTCGACCCAGCCCCGGTCTTCGAGCTGCTTGATGATGAGCGAGTTGACTGTTACGCCCCGTATATCCTCGATGTCACCCCGGGTCACGGGCTGGCGATAGGCGATGATGGCGAGCGTCTCCAAAGCGGCCCGCGTGTACTTCGGTGGCTTTTCAGGGTGCAGCCGATCCAAGAACTCACGCATCTCTGGGCGACTTTGAAAGCGCCACCCTGAGGCGACTGGTACCAACTCAACACCGCGATTTGTCCATTCGGACTGCAAGTCCTCAAGCAGTCGCTTGATCGTGTCAATTGTGAGTGCGCCGTCGAACAACGCGGCCAATTCGCGCAAGGTCACAGGTTGACCCGCACAAATTAGGGCGGTTTCGAGGACACGTTTGGCATCCGTCGTTTGCATGCTAAGAGGTCCGAAAAAGTTAACCCCACGCAATACGCGGGTCGGGGACCGCCAGCCACACCAAGGGGCTGACAAAAAAGAATTGGGGAGCGCTCACCCCTCGAAGGGCCAAGCGACAAGGTCTCCATTGTAATGGAGGCCGGCAGAATCCATCGCATCCTTGAAATCAGCAGGCAGTGGCGCCACCCAAGCCATGAGCGTACCCGTGACGGGGTGATCAAAGCACAACTGGTGTGCGTGCAAGGCCTGACGGGCCATTGCGTGAAGCGGCTTACCCCCGTAGAGCGTATCGCCAACGAGTGGATAGCCAGCGGCTGCCAGATGAACCCGAATTTGGTGCGTCCGCCCCGTGTGTAATTTGCAACGAATCAGGCTGAAGCCGGGGGCTGCATCCAGCAGATAGACGTCCGTCCGTGCGGGCTTACCCCCAGTCGCCTGTGTATCGAGTGCGGCCATCCGAAGGCGATTCTTGTTGTCACGGCCAATCGGCTGGCTGAGACTGATGGGGCCACCGCCCACCTCACCGCGCTGCCAATGGCCCTGCGCAACCGCCAGATAAACACGGTGCACGTGGCGAGCCGCCAACTCACGGGTCAACACATCAAAACCGATCCGGCTGCGCGCAACAACCATCAGGCCGCTCGTGTCTTTGTCAAGGCGGTGAACAATACCTGCGCGCGGCAGGTGGACGGCATCCGCGTAGCGGTGCAGCAGTCCATTTAAAAGGGTACCCGTCCAATTACCGGCACCGGGATGCACCACCATGCCCGCAGGCTTATCGATCACGAGGATATCCTCGTCCTCATACACAACCGAGAGGTCAAGCGGCTCAGCTTTGAAAGCCATGGCCTGCTGCGTGGGCCGCAGCTCAAGGCCAACCTCATCACCGGCGCGCACCTTCTGAGCAGGCTTAAGGCATAGGGCGCCGTTGAGCGTTGCAGCGGCTTGGGTGATCAATTGGGACAAGTAGGATCGCGAGACACTGGCCACACGGCTAACGAGGAAGCGATCGATTCGCTCCCCGTGAGAGCCCACATCAACCGTCCAAGCCAGTCGCTCCGCTTGCTCGCCATCGACAATGGCGTCGGCCTCTTCTGCGATGGGATCGGGGACTTCGGTTTGTTTTTTCATCTTGGCGCTGGGCTGGCTATAATTTTCGGAGCAACCGACACCAGCCATTGTCCACTTTTTGGACAGCGCTCTTTGGACGTCGTAAACATTGGAACGTAGGTCACATGACTAGACACTCGACAGCGGCTGTTCTGCTCCTAGCGGCAGGCATTTTAGGGGGGTGTGCAGCGCCAAAACCCAAAGACATCACCGCCGACTGGAGCCCCAACCGCATTTACCAAGAGGCGAAGGACGAAGAAGGGGCTGGTCAATTTGAAAAAGCGGCGGCCCTGTATGAAAAATTAGAGGGTCGTGCGGCTGGCACACCACTGGCACAACAAGCGCAGTTGGACAAGGCTTACATGTACTTCAAGGGCGCAGAGCCAGCGCAGGCCTTGGCAACCATCAAGCGCTTCAAGCGCCTGCACCCTGCCAGCCCGGCGATGGATTACGCGCTGTATCTCGAGGGCTTGATCAATTTCAACGACGATTTGGGTTTGTTTGGTCGGTTGGCAAATGTCGATTTAAGTGAACGAGACCAAAAGGCCGCCAAAGACTCGTACAGCGCATTCAATGAGCTGATTGAGCGGTTCCCCGAATCGAAATACAGCAAGGACGCCGCCTTGCGGATCGGCTTCATCGTCAACTCATTGGCGCAGTCTGAAGTGAACGTCGCGCAGTATTACCTCGAACGGCGGCAGTACTTGGCAGCGGTTAACCGCGCGCAATACGCGGTCAAAAACTTCAAAGATGCGCCCGCACTCGAAGAGGCCCTGACCGTGCTGGTGTCCGCCTACGATGCGATGGGGATGACACAGCTTCGTGATGATGCCAAGCGCGTGCTGGCCGCCAGCTTCCCCAATAACCCACTCGCAAGAGGTCAGGCGAACAACGTTGACGCGGCGCCCAAAACGACGCCCGACGATGCCGCTAAGCCGTGGTGGAAGTTTTGGTGAGCACCACGTCAAGATAAGCCGTCAGCTCGGCCTCCGAGTTGAGCCGCTGCATCGCCGGTATGGCGAGCAGCAGCCGCTTGCCGTATCCCATGGTGGCCAGTCGCTGATCCCCCACCACCAAGACCCCGCGATCGCGCTCAGAGCGGATCAATCGCCCGGCGCCCTGCTTTAACGCAATGGCGGTATCGGGTAGGACCTGTTCCGTGAACGGCGATGCGCCGCGAGCGGTGATCCGCTTGGCGCGTGCTTGGGTCAACGGGTCATCGGGCACTGGGAACGGCAATTTATCCAACACAACCAGTTGCAGGGCATCGCCGGGCAGGTCAACCCCCTCCCAGAAAGACACCGAGGCCACCAACACCGCACCGTTCGCGACGGCCGCATCGCTCTCCATCTGCCGCCGAGCAGCAGGAACCGCGTAATCTCGGAAACGTGACAACAGGGCGTGCTTGCTACCCTCCCCCTGCACCAATACCTCAATGGGGTCTGCACCCAAGGTCTCACGCAAGGTCTCAGCAATGATGCGCAAGGCACGCAGGCTGGTGGTCAAAACCAGCGTTCGGCCCTGTAACTGCCTCACCCAGGGCGACAGACGCCGGGCCAAAACAATCGCATGACCAGGGTCGGTTGGCTTTGGCAAATCAGTTGGCACCCAAAGCGCGGCCTGCGCGGCAAAATCAAACGGGCTGCTAACCACCGCCCGCGTCGCCGCATCCAACCCCAGCGGCTGCGCAAACCAACTCAAGTCTGCGTCATCCCCAAGCGTGGCCGATGTGAAGACCCACGCCGTCGGGCCTGTCGACGCGACCTCGCTCCCCGCCGGCTCCGATTCCCCCTTGGCCACTTGCGCGGCACGCTCGAAAGCCCCTGCACTGTCTAACGGGCTGTCCACCCAACGCCAATTTGAGCCGACCTCCAGCCAGCGCACGTGGTCATCTGCGACCGGCGCTAAAAGTGCCTTTAACTTCTCAAACAAAGTCTGCGATCGTGCGTGCAGCCGCTCGAAGTCTGGTGCCAATTCCGTCACACTGTCTAATGCGGCGTTAACAGCCGCCAGCGCCTCTTTGAGGGCGATCAGCCCATCCGCCCACGCCATCGGCTCTGCACCCGCTGGCAAGCCATCAACCCAAGAAAACCGACTCGACGTCTTCTCGCGCGTTGCCGGTAGGCTGAGGCGAAGATCACGAACTGAGCGCTCGAGGCGCTGTGTCAGCTCAGCCCAATCGCAGAGACCGCGGGCTTGCTGCAAGCCAGCCGCCAACACGTCGCGATTAAAGTCGAATAACTGAAAAGACGACAGTTGCGTGCCCAGAAAAAGAACGCCGATCTCATTCAACTGGTGCGCCTCGTCGAATATGGCCACATCAACGGCTGGCAACAACTCGGCCATGCCAGACTCACGGACGGCCCGATCTGCAAAAAATAAGTGGTGATTCACCACAACCAAATCAGCCGCTAATGCTTCACGACGCGCCAGTTGCAGATGACACGTTTTAAAATCAGGGCATTGCCCGCCAAGGCAATTGTCACGATTTGAGGTGACCAGCGGGATCACTGCGGATCGCTCATCAAGCCCCGGCATGTCCGACAAGTCACCGTTCGCAGTGGTCACCGCCCAACGCTGCACCTGCCCGAGTGCGTTCATGAGAAAACGGTCACCAATGGCACCACTCGCCATGTTCAGCTTCAAACGGTGGGTGCACAAATAATTATTTCTGCCCTTGAGTAGAGCGGCTCTAACCGGCGTACCCAGACGATTAATGAGGTCGGGTATGTCGCGCAGAAAGAGTTGATCTTGTAAGGCTTTGGTCGCCGTGGAGACCATCACACGCTTGCCGCTCAGTAAAGCGGGCACCAGGTACGCGAAGGTTTTTCCGGTACCGGTACCTGCTTCAACAATAAGGGTTCCGGTGTTGGCAATGGTCTCTGCGATCAAAGCCGCCATCCGCTGTTGCCCTTCGCGCGGCCGATAGTGCGGGTCAGAGGCGCCCACCTCGCCACCGCGCTCAAAAGCGCGGGCGCAACGCGAGACCCAAGTGGAATCCGCAGGCATCACGTCAAGCCTGTGTCCACGTCGCGCCGCACCTCATCCAAGAATCCCTGGGACTGCATTTCCGCCAAACGAGAGACGGTCCGCACAAATTCATGTGCCATGGGGCCTTCGACATACAACTGCTCCGGCGCGACAGCGGCCGACATGACGAGTTTGACACGCCGGTCATACAAAACGTCAACCAACCAGGTGAATCGCCTGGCCTCACTTGCGTGGCGGATACCCATCTCGGGAACATCACTCAAGAAAACCGTCTGGAACTGAGAGGCGATCTCAAGGTAGTCATTTTGCGACCGTGGCCCGCCACACAAAACGCGGAAATCGAACCAAATCACACTACCCGCCTTCCGGCGCGCAACGATGTCTCGAGCCTCGATATGCACCACGGGCGGCTCGTCCTGAGCCTCAGCCAACAAGTCGAAAGCCCGGCCCATTGCGGCATCAGCCTCAGCACCATTCGGTTGATGATAGAAGTCCATCAGCGCCAGCGTGAGACTGCGATAGTCGGTGCCCGCGTCAACGTTCAAGACCTCAAGGCGATCGTTCAGCAGGTCGATCGCGGGCAGAATTCGATCGCGATGCAGACCGTTGGGATACAGGTCATCTGGCTTGAAATTTGAGGTTGTAACAAAGCCCACACCGTTGGCAAACAGGGCCACGAGGAGACGATGCAAAATCATGGCGTCCGTCACATCCGCCACGTGAAATTCATCAAAACAAACCAGCTTAAAACGCTGCGCCATGCGCTTACCCAACTCGTCGAGAGGGTTAACGGTTCCTTGTAACTCACGCAATTCACGGTGCACCTCGCGCATGAATTCATGGAAGTGCAAACGCGTTTTACGCTCAATGGGCACCGCTTGGAAAAAGCAATCCATCAGAAAACTTTTACCCCGTCCGACGCCACCGAACATATAGACACCGCGGGGAATGGGCGGCCGGGAAAACATCTTCTTGAGGGCGTTTGAACGCTTGCTTTTGTATACCGCCCAATCATTGGCACAACGCTGGAGGGCGGCGATGGCGCGCTCCTGTGCAGGATCGGACGCATAACCTTTGGCTTTTAAAGCGGCGGCGTAGGCATCAACAACGGCAGACGAGGAGCGATCGGTCGGGCGAGCAGACATAAATGAATGGCAGGGCAATCGGTGACAGGAGCCAAGAAAAACGACCGCTGGGTGCACAGGCTCCCGCGGTCGCTTGAGTCGACTGACTGCTGGCTATTAAACCAGCAACGCGACTTAGAAGTTTAACGTGCGCTTATCAACCGCCAACGCGGCCTCCTTCGTGGACTCTGACAGCGACGGGTGTGCGTGACAAATGCGCGCGATATCCTCGCTACTGGCCTTGAATGCCATCGCAACGCATGCCTCGGCAATGAGCTCGCTGGCCATGGGCCCAACGACGTGAACGCCCAAAATTTCATCTGTTGTGGCGTCTGCGAGCATCTTGACCATACCTGTGGTGTCACCCAAAGCACGGGCTCGACCATTTGCCAAGAACGGGAATGTGCCCGCCTTGAATGCCACGCCGTCTGCCTTCAATTGCTGTTCGGTCTTACCCACCCATGCAATCTCAGGGCTGGTGTAAATCACCCAAGGAATCAGGTTGAAGTCAACGTGCCCATGCTGACCGGCAATGCGTTCTGCAACCGCGACGCCCTCTTCCTCCGCTTTGTGCGCAAGCATCGGGCCCCGCACCACATCGCCGACCGCCCAAATGCCCGCCACACTCGCACGGCAATTATCGTCAACGACAATTGCGCCGCGCTCATCAAGCTTCAGACCGACAGCCTCTGCGTTCAGACCTTGCGTGTTGGGCACCCGACCGATGGAGACGATGAGCTTATCAACCGCCAACGTTTGAGCGGCACCCTTGGCATCATCATAGGCAATCGTCACGCCTTTTTTGGTGTTTTTAATCTCGCCAACTTTGACGCCCAGCTCGATCTTCAATCCCTGCTTGGTGAACGCTTTGTGCGCTTCCTTAGCGATCTGTTGGTCAACAGCACCTAAGAAGGTTGGCAACCCCTCGAGCACGGTCACCTCGGCACCCAGACGGCGCCAAACGGATCCCATCTCAAGGCCGATCACGCCGGAGCCGATCACGCCAAGGCGCTTGGGTACGGCGCCGACGCGCAAGGCGCCATCGTTTGACAAGACATTCACCTCATCAAACGGAACCTGGGGCAACGGCCTTGCGGACGAGCCCGTTGCCACGATGACATGTCGGGTTTTCAGCGTCTCATTTTGCTTGCCACTGACCGCCACCTCGAAGCCGTTGTCGACGGTTCCGACAAACGAGCCACGGCCGTGAAAGAACGTCACCTTGTTCTTTTTGAACAGGTACAAAATGCCGTCATTGTTTTGCTTCACGACCGCGTCTTTGCGGCCGATCATGGCGGCCACGTCCATTGTCAAACCTTTCACCCCAATGCCATGGTCGGCAAAGTGGTGAGCCGCATGCTCGTAGTGCTCTGATGACTGCAGCAAGGCTTTAGAGGGAATACAGCCCACATTGGTACAGGTACCACCCGGGGCTGGACCGCCTGCCGCGTTTGTCCACTCGTCGATACAGGCAACCTGGAAGCCCAACTGCGCGGCGCGAATGGCTGCAATGTAACCACCGGGGCCCGCCCCGATTACAACGACGTCAAATAACTGTGCCATGTCTATCCCTTAGATGCCGAACAACAAACGTGAGGGGTCTTCCAACGCCTCTTTCATGGTCACCAATCCAAGAACAGCCTCGCGGCCATCGATGATTCGGTGGTCATAGCTCATTGCCAAGTAGTTGATCGGACGCACCACGACCTGCCCGTTCTCGACAACGGCGCGATCTTTGGTCGCGTGCACGCCGAGGATCGCCGCTTGCGGGGGGTTGATGATGGGGGTTGACAGCATCGAGCCAAACACGCCGCCATTCGAGATTGAGAACGTACCGCCCGTCATGTCATCGAGGCCGAGCTTGCCCTCCTTCGCTTTGTTACCGAATTCGGCAATCTTCAACTCAATCTCAGCAAAGCTCAGTTGGTCAGCGTTACGCAGAATCGGCACCACCAGGCCCCGTGGCGATCCCACAGCGATACCGATATCGAAGTAGCCGTGATACACGATGTCATTGCCGTCGACGGATGCATTCAGGACGGGGTAACGCTTCAACGCGGCAACCGCTGCCTTCACGAAAAAGCTCATGAAGCCCAAGCGAACGCCGTGCTCTTTCTCGAACTTGTCCTGGTACTTCTTACGCAACTCCATGATGGGCGCCATGTTGACCTCGTTGAAAGTGGTCAGGATGGCGTTGGTGGCCTGCGACTGCAACAAACGTTCAGCCACGCGCGCGCGCAATCGGGTCATGGGAACCCGCTGCTCGGGGCGGTCGCCCAAGTCAGGCGCGACGGTCTGCACTTGCGGCAAGGCGGCTTTCGGTGCACCGGTTGGAATGGCTGGCGTTGACACGGCAGCCTTGGGTGCTGACGCGGCAGCAAGGACATCGCCTTTGGTGACGCGACCGTCTTTACCGGTACCTGCGACAGAGCCAGGGGCCATGCCGTTATCAGCCATGTGTTTGGCTGCAGCGGGCGATGCCACGCCCGCTTTACTGACGGAGGCAGAGGCGGTAGCACTTGCAGGCGCCGGCGCGGCGGCAGCCGCGCTCGTCGCTGGCGCTGCAGCTGGAGCCGCAGCGGCGGCGCCGTCTGTATCGATGCGTGCAATCACCTGCTCCGAGGCAACGGTTGCGCCGTCAGCCTCAACCAACTCGGCCATCACACCGGCTGCAGGGGCGGGTACTTCGAGCACAACTTTGTCGGTCTCGACTTCAATCAGGATTTCATCCATCGCCACGATTTCACCGGGCTTTTTCTTCCACGTCATCAATGTCGCTTCGGCCACAGATTCAGAGAGTTGTGGGACCTTAACTTCTACGATTGCCATCTTTCGATTCCTTGAAATATTGGGGCAGCCACCACGCGACGCGTTCGACGTTGCGTGGGGCTTGGTTTGTCAGTTGCTTGAGGGGTGTCAGTTATTTGGTGAGCACAAAACCCTTGAGCTTGCCGAATGCACCTTCAATGAGGGCTTTCTGCTGCTCTTGGTGCAGATGTGCATAACCGACAGCAGGCGACGCTGATGCCGCGCGACCTGCGTAACCCAGACGTTGACCATCACGCATGTTTTCGTGGATATAGTGCTGGACGAAGAACCAAGCGCCTTGGTTTTGTGGCTCGTCTTGGCACCACACGATCTCTGTTGCATTCCCGAAACGTTTGACTTCAGCAGCAAACGCCTTGTGGGGGAATGGGTACAACTGCTCAACCCGAATGATCGCCACGTCTTTGGTCCCCATCTCTTCGCGCTTGCGCACCAAGTCGTAGTAGACCTTGCCAGAACAGCAAACAATGCGCTTCACCTTTGCCGCCGCCTTGACCACAGCCGCGTTGTTCTCTGGGATAACGGTTTGGAAGCTACCCGCGGTGAACTCTGACAAGGGCGACGTCGCATCTTTGGCACGCAACAGCGACTTCGGCGTCATGATGATCAATGGCTTACGGAGCGACCGCACCATTTGACGGCGCAGTACGTGAAAGATCTGACTGGCCGTTGTGGGCTGTACCACCTGGAAATTGGTGTCAGCGGCCAGCTGCATGAAGCGCTCAAGGCGTGCCGATGAGTGCTCAGGCCCCTGACCTTCATAACCGTGTGGCAACATCAAAGTAATGCCGTTGACACGGCCCCACTTCACCTCACCTGACGCGATGAACTGGTCAATGACCACCTGCGCGCCGTTTGCAAAGTCGCCAAATTGGGCTTCCCAAATAACCAGTGTATTGGGGTCATTGGAGGCGTAACCATACTCAAAGCCGAGGACAGCCTCTTCGGACAAAATGGAGTCGATAACAACAAACGGCGCCTGGTTGTCTGACACATTTTGCAAAGGGATATGCGACGCTTCGTCGAGGCGGTTTTTACGACCTTGGTCGTGAATCACCGAGTGGCGGTGCGTGAAAGTACCGCGGCCACAGTCCTCGCCAGACAAGCGAACGGGGTAACCGCTGGCCACCAAGGAGGCGAACGCCATGTGCTCGCCCATGCCCCAATCGACTGGCAACTCACCGCGCCCCATCGCTGCGCGATCGTCGTAAACTTTTTTAACCAGAGGATGCGGCGTGATGGTGTCAGGAATCGTTGTCAAACGCTCGGAGAGGCGTTTCCATTCAGGCTCAGGAATGGCCGTGTCACCAGCATCGGTCCACTGTTTGCCCAGGTAGGGCGCCCAGTCCACCGCGTACTTGCTCTTGAAGTTCGTGAGGACAGGGTCAACCGTGTGACGGCCTTCGTCCAAAGCGGCACGGTAATTTTTGGCCAATTCATCGCCAAGGTTATCGCCTAAACCCTGCGCAGCGAGCTTGTCTGCATAGAGTTTGCGTGTGCCGGGGTGGGCGGCAACGCGCTTGTACATCAATGGCTGCGTGATGCTGGGGGTGTCTTGCTCGTTGTGACCTAACTTACGGAAACAAACGATGTCGACGACGACGTCCTTTTGGAAGGTCATGCGGAATTCGAGCGCCAAACGGGTGGCGAGAATCACGGCCTCTGGGTCATCACCGTTGACGTGCAGGACGGGAGATTCCACCATCTTCACCACGTCGGTACAGTACAACGTTGACCGGCTGTCGCGCGGGTCGCTGGTGGTAAAGCCAATTTGGTTGTTGATCACCAAGTGAACCGTTCCGCCCGTCGTGTAACCGCGGGTTTCAGCCAATGCCAGCGTTTCCATGACAACGCCTTGCCCAGCGAACGCGGCATCACCGTGGACCAACACGGGCAAAACTTGCAAACCTTTGGGGTCGTGACGACGATCCATACGGGCACGGACCGAGCCTTCAACGACCGGATTCACAATTTCAAGGTGCGACGGGTTGAACGCCAATGTCAAGTGAACGGGGCCGCCTGGCGTGGGCACATCACTCGAAAAGCCCTGGTGATACTTGACGTCACCACTGGGGAGATCTTCGGGGGCGGTGTGATCGAACTCGGCGAACAGGTTTTTGGGCATTTTGCCCAAAGTGTTCACCAGCACGTTTAAGCGACCACGGTGCGCCATGCCGATGACGATTTCTTGGACGCCCTTTTCACCCGCGCGGGTGATCAGCTCATCCATACAGGCAATAAAGCTCTCACCCCCTTCGAGTGAGAAGCGCTTTTGGCCGACATACTTTGTGTGCAAGAAACGCTCAAGACCCTCAGCGGCCGTTAAACGCCCCAGGATGTGAACTTTTTGATCCGCCGTGAGGATGGCCTTGCTGCGGCAGCTCTCTAATTTTTCTTGCCACCAGCGCTTTTGCGTCTGGTCGGTGATGTACATGTACTCGGCACCAACGGTACCGCAGTACGTCTCACGCAGCGCATTGAGCAGCTCGCGCAAGGACATCGTTTCTTTGCCGAAGAAGGTGTTGCTGGTATTGAAAATAGTTTCCTGATCGGCGTCGGTCAAGCCGTAAAACGCGGGATCAAGTTCGGGAATATCTTCACGATCCGTATTCTTTAACGGGTCGAGATCAGCCCAGCGGGCGCCAACGTTACGGTAAGCCGCAATCAATTGCTGAACAGCAACGCGCTTGCGTCCCATTTCGGAGTCGGGATTACTCTGTACGACCTTCGTCGTGCCCTGCTTTGCCATCTCTGCAAATGCATTGATGACGGGCATGTGAGGCAGGTCGCGGTTATCGGAGCCATCGACTGCGGGGACGTTTTGAAGCGCGTCGAAGTAACTGCGCCATTCGTCAGGGACGCTGGTGGGGTTGTTGAGGTAGTTCTCGTACATTTCCTCTACGTACGGTGCGTTACCGCCGAAAAGGTACGAGTTGCCATTGAAGGCGATATAGACGCTGTTCGTCTCGCTCATTGTTTCGCTGACCTCCGTTTTCCTGAGGAAAACATAAGTTGGGTAAAAAAAACCTCCCGCGACACGGCTTAACCGGTTAGCGGATGCGACAGTGACAAGGAAGGGTCGTTGTGCAGGGTGAATTGTGCCAGCTAATCCGGCATAGCCCCAGCAATTTGCGCCAGAAAAACGCTTTTTGTTGTCAATTAGTACGCGCGGGGCAACAGCCTTTGATCGGTGGGGACATCGCTTGGCGAGTCCATCTCAATGGCTATTTGTGTACAGACCGAACGGCAAAGTGTGACGGCTTGCTCGCTCTGAACCCGGTAAATCACCTGCGTGCCTTGCTTGCGTTTAGCCAACACCCCGCATCGGTAAAGAACATTGAGATGCTGTGACAAATTGGGTTGGGTGGTGTCAATCTCTTCAAGCATTTGACTCACCGACTTCTCTTCGTTGCACAGCGCACTCAAGATGCGCAGGCGCATCGGCGTTGACAGCACGCTGAACAATTCAGCGGCCAGCTCAAACACCCGCGCGCCTTCCGGAGACTCCCCAGGGGCGCTGGACGCAGTTTGCTTTGCCTTTACATCATTCATGCGCGAGGTCGAATATAGTGATTCACGGACATATCATAGCCCGCGTCACCGAAAACCTCAACTGCCCTCAGCCAGCGACCAAACTTTTGATTTGCGCCAAAGCGCTGGGATCATCCATGGTGGTTAAATCACCGGGGTCGCGCCGCTCGCAAACCGCCTGAATGGCGCGACGCAACAACTTACCGCTCCGCGTTTTGGGCAGCAAGGAGACGAACCGAATGCGTGCTGGCCGGGCCACCGCACCCAATTGCTCGTCTACCACCTTCATCAACTCGCCTTCAAGTTTGAGCTTGTCCGCCTCCGTTGCATAGGCGGCAGCATCCTTCAACACCGCGAAAGCCATGGCGACCTGGCCCTTTAATTTGTCCTCCACACCCACGACAGCCACCTCCATGATGGCTTTGTGGCTGGCAATGCTCTCTTCAATTTCGCGCGTGCCTAACCGGTGCCCCGCGACGTTAATCACGTCATCGGTGCGCCCCAATATGAAGTAGTAGCCAGACTCGTCACGGATACCCCAATCGAAGGTGCTGTAGATGAGCCGGCCAGGGATACTCTCCCAGTACGTCTTTACAAAACGGGCATCGTCCTGCCAGACCGTTTGCATGCACCCCGGCGGTAAAGGCCCCTCAATGGCGACAACCCCTTTGGTGTTGGGCGTCGTAATGTCTTGGCCGGTACCCTCGTCGATAACTTTCACGTTGTAACCGCACATCGCTATGCCGGGGCTGCCAAACTTGGTCGTTTGAGGTTCAATGCCATTTGCCAAGCTGAGAATCGGCCAACCGGTTTCGGTTTGCCAGTAGTTATCGATGATGGGTTTACCCAGCTCTTCAGAGATCCAACGTGCGGTGGGCTCGTCGAGAGGTTCACCTGCCAAGAACAACGCTTTCAAACTCGACAGGTCAGCGTTTTTGATAAATTTTGAGTCGTACTTTTTGAGTACACGCACTGCCGTCGGCGCACTGAACATCACCGAGACACGGTACTTCTCGACCATCTGCCACCAGATACCTGCGTCTGGGCGAATCGGCAAGCCTTCGTACATCACCGTCGCCATACCCGCAATCAAGGGTCCATAAATGATGTAAGAGTGCCCAACGACCCAGCCGATATCGCTGGTCGAAAAATACGTCTCCCCCGCTTGCCCCATGAATATGTGTTTGATGCTGGCGGCGAGCGCAACCGCGTATCCACCCGTATCGCGCTGCACGCCTTTGGGCTTACCAGTGGTGCCGCTGGTGTAGAGGATATAGCTCGGATCTGTGGCAGCCATCGGTTCACAGGGCACCGTCTCACCCCGATGGGCCTCAGCCGCCTGAGCGTAATCGATGTCTCGCCCAGTCCTCATGGGCATATCAGACAAGCCGCGGTTCACGAGCACCACCGATGTGGGTTGATGCTTGGCGATACGCAGGGCCTCGTCTAGAAGGGGCTTGTAAGGGACCACTTTGCCACCACGCGAGCCCGCGTCCGCACTGACGATGGCCTTCGGGGTGCAATCGTCGATACGGCTGGCAAGGCTAACACTGGCGAAGCCCCCAAACACAACCGAGTGAATGGCACCGATTCGGGCGCAGGCCAACATCGCGAATGCCGCCTCCGGGATCATGGGCATGTAGATCAAAACCCGGTCCCCTTTTGCCACGCCCTGCGCCTTCAAGACTGCTGCCATGGTTTGGACCTCGTCGCGCAACTCGCGGAAGCTGTAAGTTCGCTCTGTGTCGGTTTCTGTCGAGACAAATATCAGGGCGGCGTCATCGGGGCGGTGCGCGACGTGTCGGTCTAAAGCGTTGTGGCACAAATTGGTTTCACCGCCAACGAACCACTTGGCGAACGGAGGATTGCTGTAATCACAGACGGTATCGAAAGGCTTGGACCATTCAATCAAGTCCGCCTGCTCACGCCAAAAGGCCTCGGGCTGCTCAATTGATGCGCGGTAAACCGATTCAAAATTTTTCGAGACTGACATAGATTCCCTCATCTGCGTTACGCGGACCCGGATCATCCAGGCCACGGCGATCAAACCGAATTCATAATTATGAATAATAGCCTTGCGTCACCCTGACGACGACCAAACTACGCTGCTTTGATGTAGCCGAGCGCCGCTGCAAAGTCAGGGTGATCGGCACCACCCAACCACTCAAAGGCGGCCATCTCGGCGGTGACCAGTTCAACGCCATTACCCGCTAAACGGTCGAACGCGGCGTCGGAATCACGCGTCTGACGTGAACCACAGGCATCGCTCACCACCCACACTTCAAACTCATTGGCCAATAAATCAAGTGCTGTTTGCAGCACACAGACATGGGCCTCGACCCCCGCCAGCACGATCACGGGGCGAGCGGGTGCCAAGGGCTCCACTGCGGCTGGCTTGCGCAAATGCTTGGGTAGGCTCCGTGCATTCTTGCCTTGCGCGGGTGACGTCGCTTGCGGCGGCTGCAAGACGTCAATCAATCCATCAGCGCAGGCATTAAACGCCAGTTTATCGAGGGGTGGTGGCACCAACGCCGCCAACTCCGGCACAAACGGGCCCAGCGCCTCCGCGCGTTGTGTGGTGGCCCACACCGGTATTGCCATGAGGTGTGCCATTTGCGCCAATAACCGCGCTTTTCGAATCACCCGAGCCTCGTCTTGTATGGCGGGCATCAGTTTGACTTGGTAATCCACAAGCACCAATTGGCATTGATCGGGGTCGAGTAACACGGGGTTTCCTTTTTTAGCGTCGATATATAGAGCTTATCTGTACAACCATAATTGTCGTCCAGAAGCCAGTCGACGCCTACAGCCATAAAATACTTAAATTTACTCCTGTAAGTTGCTGATATAGTTGATTTTTATTTAATATCCGTTAAGCTTTATCGCATGCGATGCTTTGCGCGCCCTCCCCGCCTCATTCCAGCACCCAAGATCATGCTGGGGCTGGCATGTGCTTGCCTGTTGGCGATATCGGCAGCGGCTACAGAAACGCCTGCCGACAAGGGTGCCGATGCGTTGAGCCAG
>ENA-OREM01000182-OREM01000182.1-marine-metagenome-genome-assembly--contig:-NODE-182-length-54175-cov-4.867001_pt1 | contig 54175 bp, 49 predicted proteins | sample MGYA00248623_ERZ508561 | MGnify/ENA primary metagenome ERZ508561 (study PRJEB26227, sample SAMN06264494) | marine metagenome | isolation source: Columbia River Estuary | place: USA:Columbia River Estuary...
TAAAACAATTAGCAGGCACTATACAGAATGATATATTAAAAGAATACGCAGCCAGAGGAACCTATATCTACCCTCCTAAACATTCAATGCGTATTATCACCGATATTTTTGAATACTGTGGTCAGCATTTACCGAAGTGGAATAGCATTAGTATATCAGGTTATCATATTAGAGAAGCAGGCAGTACAGCCGTGCAAGAAGTAGCCTTTACTTTAAGCAATGGTAAGGCCTATGTAAAAGCGGCTATTGAAAAAGGTTTAGACATTAATGTATTTGGCAAAAGACTTTCTTTCTTTTTTAATGCACATAATAATTTATTTGAAGAAGTAGCTAAGTTTAGAGCGGCTAGAAAAATGTGGGCTATCATAATGAAAGACTTAGGCGCCACCGATGAAAAAGCCTTAATGCTTCGTTTTCATACACAAACAGGCGGCGCTACTTTAACGGCCCAACAACCTTTAAATAATATTAGTAGGGTTACCATTCAAACTATTGCTGCAGTATTAGGGGGCACTCAAAGCCTTCACACCAATGGTTTTGATGAAGCCTTGGGATTACCTACTCAAGAAGCAGCTAGTATTGCTTTAAGAACACAACAAATTGTGGCCAATGAGTCGGGCATTACCGATACCGCAGACCCTTTAGCTGGTTCTTATTTTATAGAAAGCCTTACCAATGAATTAGAGCAAAAAGCTTTAGCACTCATACAGCAAATAGATGAAATGGGAGGAGCGGTAAGTTCTATTGAAAATGGATTTATGCAAAACAAAATTGCAGAAAGCGCTTACGCTTATCAAAAAGCCATTGAATCCAAAGAAAAAATAATTGTGGGGGTGAATCAATTTGAGTCTACTTCTACTACTAATATCCCAGTTTTTCAAATTGATGAAAGTATAAGAATACAACAAATTGAAAAACTAAAAGCCTTAAAAAGCAGTAGAGACAATACAAAAGTAGTAGCTTGTTTAGCAGCGGTAAAAAATGCGGCAGCAGGCACTGACAATTTAATGCCTTCAGTAATTGATGCTATTGAAAACTATTGTACATTAGGAGAAATAGCAGATGTATTAAGAGGTATTTATGGAGAATACCAAGCTTAAAAAAATATAGAAGCCGAAATAAAAAAATAGTTTATATAATTTCTGATTAAAGAAGAAACTTAATTCAAATAATAAAATTAGATATAACAGATAAAACAAAATAAAATGCGAAAAATTTTCCTTTCTTTATTGGTACTTGTCACACTATCTAGTATAGCGCAAGACTTACCTAAAAACTATGCTTCTTTATTAAAAGAAGTAGAGCCCGAACTTATTGCATGGAGAAGACATTTCCATGAATTCCCTGAACTTTCTAATAGAGAAGTAAACACTGGAAAATATATTGCCGATTTTTTAAAAACCTTACCAAATCTTGAAGTAAGATACCCTGTTGCTAAAACAGGTGTAGTGGCGGTTTTAAAAGGGGGTAAACCAGGTGCAGTGATTGCTTTAAGAGCAGATATTGATGCCTTGCCAGTGTATGAAAGAGTTGCCATTCCATTTGCCTCAAAAGTAACTACCGAATTCAATGGCCAAAAAGTAAATGTAATGCATGCTTGCGGACATGATTCACATACGGCTATGTTAATGGCTACTGCCAAAATGTTAAGTGCCATGCAAAAAGAAGTGCCAGGTACCATTGTGTTTTTATTTCAACCTGCTGAAGAAGGCCTTCCAGGTACAGAAGAAGGTGGAGCACCCCTTATGATTAAAGAAGGCGCATTAGACAATCCAAAAGTAGAAGCGGTATTTGGTATACATATTTCATCTCAAACACCTGTAGGCACCATTAAATATAAATCAGGCGCCTTTATGGCTTCCTCTGATTGGTTCACCATTAAAGTGAATGGCAAAGGTAGTCATGGTTCACAACCTTGGGGAGGCGTAGACCCTATTGCAGCAAGTGCACAAATTATTGAAGGTTTACAACATATTGTAAGTCGTCAAATGGATTTAACCACCGCCCCTCTTGTAATTACAGTAGGTACTATTAATAGTGGCGTTCGTTCTAATATCATTCCTGAAACAGCTGAGATGACAGGTACCATTAGAACTCTTGATAGCAAAATGCAAGAAGAAGTACACGAGAGAATTAAACATACCGCAAAAACTATTGCGCAAAGTAGTGGCGCTACTGCAGATGTTACTATTGATACAAAAACTTTAGTTACTTACAACGACCCAGCTCTTGTGAAAAAAACTTTGCCTTCTTTAATAAAAGCAGCAGGTGATGAAAATGTTTCAGAATCAACCTGGGTAACCGGTGCAGAAGATTTTTCATTTTTTGCAGCCAAGGCACCTAGCTTCTTTTTTAATTTAGGAGGTATGCCTAAAGGAACCGATCCTAAAAAGGCAGGCCCGCATCATACTCCCGATTTTTATTTAGATGAGTCTGGATTTATTGTTGGGGTGAAAGCTTTCTGTCAACTAGTATTTGATTACGGCAAAACAAAGTAGAATTCAATATTTGTACTTGAATAATTTAATATTATAATTATACTAATTTACTTTTAATAAAATAGGCAAATAAAAAAGCTGCTCCTTCAAAAGGGCAGCTTTTTTTATAATTATACACTTAAGTACAACCTAAATTATCTTATCCTAGATTTTATTTTAAACAAATAATTTTTAATTCCTAGCCCCAAATAATAAACTTCCAATTCTTACAAGGTTACTCCCCTTTTCAATGGCTAATGCGAAGTCTCCGCTCATGCCCATACTTAATGTATCGAAATGAACATTGTTTAATTTTATAGCTGTTTGGTCGTATGTATTTTTCAAAGTACTAAACTCCTTTTCAACTAGGGCTTTGTCATCTGAAAAACTGGCCATACCCATTAGGCCTTTCACCACCACATTACTATAATTAGAAAGTCTTCCACTTGCAATAAACGCTGTTAAACTTTCTGCATCAAATCCAAACTTAGTTTCCTCTGTGGCAATATGCACTTGTAGTAAACAAGCAATCATTTTATTTTGCTTAATGGCTTGCTTATTAATTTCTGCTAATAATTTTTCAGAATCGACTCCATGAATTAAATACACAAAGGGTGCTATATATTTTACCTTATTGGATTGCAAATGTCCTATAAAATGCCAATGTATATCGGAAGGTAAACTGGCTGCCTTATCAACTAATTCTTGAACATAATTTTCACCAAAATTTCTTTGACCTAATGCATATAGGGCTTCAATGTCTTCATTAGGCTTAGTTTTACTGACAGCCACCAACTGCACATTTTTTTCTTGCAGTTGTTCTTTAATACTTTGATAGGCTTCCGTATTTACAGGCATAAGTTATTTTGTAATATTTCTACCAATGACCATTTTTTGTATCTCACTAGTACCCTCATAAATTTGCGTAATTTTTGCATCACGCATTAATCTTTCTACATGGTATTCTTTAACAAACCCATACCCACCATGCACTTGAACAGCTTCTGTGGCAGCCCACATAGCAGTATCACTTGCATGTAGTTTAGCCATCGCAGCTGAAGTAGTATAATCTAAGCCATTGTCCTTTTCCCAAGCTGCATGATAACATAATAAACGAGCCGATTGAATTCTAGTAGCCATTTCAGCTAATTTAAATTGTATGGCCTGATGCTCATGAATGGGTTTTCCAAAAGACTGTCTTTGTTTACTATAGGCCAAGGCTAATTCATAAGCGCCACTGGCAATACCTAATGCTTGTGCAGCAATTCCTATTCTTCCTCCATTTAAAGTTTTCATGGCAAAGGAAAATCCAAAACCATCCGCCCCTATTCTATTTTCTTTAGGCACTTTTACATCCATGAAAGAAACAGCATGTGTATCACTTCCTCTAATACCTAATTTATTTTCTTTTGCTCCTACTAAAATACCTGCTGTATTTTTTTCAACAATAAAAGCATTGATACCTTTTGGGCCTTTGGAGGCATCTGTTTGTGCCATCACTAAATATACCGATGCAGTAGAACCATTGGTAATCCAATTTTTTACCCCATTTAATAAATAATGATCGCCTTTATCAATGGCAGATGTATGTTGATGTGTTGCATCGCTACCTGCTTCTGGCTCACTTAATAAAAAAGCACCTATATATAATGCACCGTCCTTTTTACCTTGCGCTAAGGGCGTTAAATATTTTTTCTTTTGTTCCTCTGTTGCATAATGTTCCAAGCCCCAGCATACCAAACTATTATTCACACTCATGGACACAGATACACTGGCGTCTACTTTACTAATTTCTTCCATCGCAATTACATAGCTAATGGTGTCCATTCCTGCTCCACCATACTCAGTGGAAGCCATCATACCTAAAAAACCTAAATCAGCTAATTGCTCCATTTGTTCTTTGGGAAATTTCTGATGCTCATCTCTTTCAATGACACCCGGTAAACACTGTTGTTGTGCAAATTCACGAGCTGCTCTTTGAATCATTAGCTGCTCCTCAGTTAACTTGAAATCCATACCTTATTATTTTTTGACAAAATTACACTAACAATTGTTAGTGTGATAATTTATTTTGAATTAATTGAAATAAAACTGAGCGGTCCATTTCTGTTACCACAGCCGTACTATCGGCTCTAAAATGTCGCTTGAAAGCGAGCAAGGCTGCTGTGGTATCCTTGATATCATAGCCCACCATGGCCAAGGCAAAAGGTATGGAGATAGATTCAGGTAAGCTGTATTGCTCATTTGGTTCAAACCAAAGTCCATAGCCTTTTTGGGCTAATAATATCCAAGGAAATTGAATATTAGGATCTACTTTTCTTTTAGGTGCAATATCGGCATGGCCAATAAAATTGGCATCAGGAATTTTGTAATTCTCTTTTAACTGAGCCAATAATAATAGTAAGCTATTAATTTGTGCGCTATCAAAAGGCTCAAAGCCATTATTGTCTAATTCAATACCTATAGAGCTTGAATTAAGGTCGCTATTATTACCCCATTTTGAAATACCACCATGCCAGGCCCTCATATAATCATTCAACATATGGTGTATGGTGCCGTCCTTACAAATCACATAATGCGCACTTACCTTAGATCTTTCCAATGTGAAGGTTCTTAAAGTTTGCTCACAAGAATTTTGTGCTGTATGATGAATGACTACAAAATTAGGTTTGCGTAAATCAAAATTAGTGGTGCCTACCCAGGCTGCAGCCTTAGGTAGTTGATCAATAGTTTGCAAACTTGGATTCTCTTTTAATAAGGTAACCAAGTCTTTAGTATGTTTTTTATAGATTCGATTAGTTGTAGCATACGGAAAATGATTACATGCCGTAATGGTAGTCATAACAATGAAACCAACAAGTAAAATACGAAAGGAAGTTCTTTTAAAAAATAGCATGTGCATTGATTTGGATTCAATAATTAATTTAGATAATACTATATTAAAATCATAAACACTTATTCGGTATACTTTGTTCACTATACTTTATTCACAATACTTGGCTCTTGCTGGCTTAAGCAATGAAAACTACCTAGTCCCCAAATAATATCAGTAGAGTCAATACCCACTACTTCTCTTGTAGTAAAACAAGACTGAATTATTTGCATGGCCTTATCATCCGCATCACATTTAAAAGTAGGCACTATAATATGACCATTACTAATATAAAAATTAGCATAAGAAGCAGGAAGGGCTTGTCCCTCATAAATTACTTCTGCAGGCATAGGTAATTCCACAATATTTAATTGCTTGCCACTAAGTAGTCGCATCTGCTTTAATTCTTTTAAATTCTGCTGTAATATTTCATGATTTGCTGAAAGCACATTGGGCTCCACTACTGTAATAACGGTGTCTTCATTGACAAAACGAACGGTATCATCGATATGGCCATCGGTATCATCTCCCACAATACCATCACTTACCCATAATACTTGGTCAATACCATAATAGTCACTCAAATATTTTTCAATTTGATCTTGATTTAAATGAGGATTTCTATTAGAATTTAACAAACAAGATTTCGATGTCATCACCGTTCCTGCGCCATTAAAATCGACAGAGCCTCCTTCCATAATAATTCCCGGATGGAATACTGGTAAACCTAATGCTGTTGCAATGCGCGTAGGAATAACATCGTCTAAATCATAAGGCGGATACTTTCCACCCCATGCATTAATATTCCAATCTATAATTACTTTAGGATCTACTGCATTATCTCTTAATAAAAAAGCAGGGCCATGATCACGGCACCAAGCATCATTGGTAGGGTGCATATAAAACTGAACACGCTCTAAATTCACACCTGCTAATTGTAACATCTTTTGAGCAGAGTTGCGCATTTTTTCATCTACTATATTAATACAAACTCTTTCTGTTAGAGAAACAATTTTTACAAACTCAGTATAGGAAGGATAAATACTGGCAATTTTACCAGGCCAACTTTCTTCTTTATGGGGCCAACTTAACCAAATGGCGTCATGCGGTGCAAATTCAGCTGGGAAATAATAGCCTAAAGATTTGGGTGTAGCGTTGGTCATTTTGTATCGGTATGTCTACTTAAAATTTTAATTATTCAGTTCTTTTATTAATTATTCTGCCTCTTCGTCTAAATATCTTTTAGTAATAGGACCATAAGAATCAATTCTACGATCACGAAGGAATGGCCAATGCGTTCTATAGCTATCTGATTTTTCTGTATCAATATCAATGACGGCCACTTCTTCTTTATCATGTGAAGCTTCGTATAATAAAGTACCAAAGGGATTACTTACAAAACTACCACCCCAGAATTTCATCAGCCCTTCTTGCTCTAGTCCTACTCTATTCACACTAATCACTGGCACTCCATTGGCAACTGCATGACTGCGTTGTATAGTTTGCCAAGCATTGTACTGTTCTTTATTGGTGGCTTCGTCTTGTGCAGTCGCCCAACCAATAGCGGTTGGATAAAATAACATTTCAGCACCCATTAAAGTCGTAATTCTTGCAGCTTCTGGATACCATTGGTCCCAACATATTAAAATACCAATAGTAGCAAATTTTGTTTTGAAAACTTTGTAGCCTAAATCGCCTGGCGTGAAATAAAATTTTTCGTAATAAGCAGGATCATCGGGAATATGCATTTTACGGTACTTACCTAAATAAGTTCCATCGGCATCTAATACCGCTGTAGTATTATGGTATAAACCTTCTGCTCTTTTTTCAAATAAAGATGCAATGATAACCACCCCTAATTCTTTGGCTAAAGCTGAAAGTGTATTACTTGTTTCACCTGGAATAGGTTCAGCTAATTTAAAATTATCATAGGCCTCTACATCACAAAAATAAAGTGAAGTAAATAATTCTTGTAAGCAAATAATGTTCGCCCCTTTTTTCGCAGCCTCTCTTACTTTTTCAATTGCTTTTGAAGTGTTGGCAGACTTTGATGCCTCACAGCTCATTTGCACTAATCCTACTTTAACTATGGCCATAATTTTAAATTAAAAAGGGTTAAAATATTTCTATGTTGTCTTTTGAATGATTGCCTCAAAACTACGAATACCTAATAACTTTTGGGTAATAAAACCTTCTGCATAATCCACCCCTATTTGATGCCCTAATTCTTTGGCTCTTCCTTTTACAAATTCTAAAAAAGCATTACCAGAAATAAAGGTTTCTGGTTCAGAAGAATTGGGATCGTAAAATTGAGAACTATGTGCAAGTATGGCTTCCATTTTCTTGTCCATGAAAGCACTAATATCTATTACAAAATTGGGCGTTAAATTTCTTGATTGAATATAATGAAAAACTTGAGTGGGTCTCCAAGGGGCTTGCACGACTCCATTATGTGTAGTTTGAACTTTAACGAGGCCCGATAAAAATGCAGCGTCCACTACTAAACTTGAAGCGCGACCATGATCTGGGTGACGGTCCTCTGGTGCATTGCAAAAAATAATAGAAGGTTGGTATTTTCTAATGGTTTCAATAATGGCAAATTGATTTTCTTTATTGTTCTGAAAAAAACCATCGGACATTCCTAAATTTTCTCTCACACCAATACCCATTACTTGAGAAGCTAATTGCGCTTCCTTTAATCTTTGTGAAGTGGTACCTCTTGTTCCTAACTCTCCTTTGGTTAAATCAACGATGCCCACTTTTTTACCTTCAGACACTGCCACTAACAAAGCCCCCGCACATCCCAATTCTACATCATCGGGGTGGGCTCCAAAAGCAAGTATATCTAGTGTTTGCATAATTGATAATTTACATTACAAAGGTAAGTACTCAAAAGTCTTTTTTGACAAAAAACCCTCTCTTACTTGCGTAAGAAAGGGTTTGAATAAGTATAAAAAAGAATATTTTTTAATGGTCTCTCTTTTATTGCTTCTTGGCGTAACGCTTGTTGAATTTATCAATACGACCAGCGGTGTCAACCAACATGTTTTTACCAGTGTAAAAAGGATGTGAAGTGTTAGAAATCTCCAATTTAATAACTGGATACTCTTTACCGTCTTCAAACATGACTGTTTCCTTAGTTTGTGCAGTTGATTTGCCTAAGAATTGCATACCGTTACTCATGTCCTTGAACACTACAAAACGATACGCTTCTGGATGGATACCTTCTCTCATAATTATGATTTTTAAGGATGCACGGTTTTTGCCGTACAATTTATTTAATAGGACGCAAATTTAGCTTAAAGCTAGGTTGTGGCCAAATTTTAAAGGCTTAAAGGGGTAAATACCCTTATTTCATATTGATATACTGTAAAGGAAGGCCTAGGTTGCCCGCCCTGCAAGCAGCTATAACATCTTGTAAATCATCGATTTTCTTACCTGTAACGCGTACAATGTCGTCCATAATGGCCGCCTGCACCTTTAGGCCACTCTCCTTGATGAGTTTGACCACCTTTTTAGCATCTTCCTGCTTTAGGCCATTTTTTACAGAAACGTCCTTTTTGAAGATTTTACCACTGGGAAAGGCGTCTTTAGAGAAATCAAAGGAGGATGCTTCAATACCTTGCTTCATGGCGCGGCTTATTAAAACGTCTACAATTTGCTGAATTTTCATTTCAGAATCTGATTCTAATTTCAACATATAATCTTTCTTATTTAAATCAATCACTACATGATTGCCTTTAAAGTCGAAACGATTGGTGATTTCTTTTTTCACAATATTTACTGCATTATCCAATGTTTGAATATCTACAGAGCTAGCAATATCAAATGACGGCATAAAAATTATTTATGGTTTAACAATAGTTTTAGGGAACCAACGTTTTGATTGAATCAAAAATACAATTCCTATAATAATTAAAAAAGTAGAAATAAGTTCTGCTTGGGTAGGTTGAAAAGGAAGTGACATGTATTTATTATTCACTCTAATTTTTTCAATAAAATAACGCTCCCCTCCTGCAAAAATTAAATAAATACCAGTAAGTATACCTGGTTGTGTAATTTTTTTTCTAAACGACCACATGATAGCAAATAAGGCAAACATGATGATGATTTCATACAAGGTAGTTGGAAAAACAGCAGCAGGAAGTTCGTTACAATAATTTCCAACACATCCATTAATAGGCACTCCTTCATTCAAAACATTATGCGCATAAGTGGAAGACCAAGCCCAATCAGGCAACCACTCGAAAGGCTTGGGTGCTAAATTTACAATACCCCAATCGCCATCACCACTAATATGACATCCTATTCTTCCTGCAGCATAAGCAAAAATCATAGTGGGTGCCATAGCATCTGCAAAATGAATGACTCTTATATTATGTTTTCTGATGTATACAATGACACCAATGGTGGCTAAAATTAATCCCCCATAAAAAGTTAATCCACTAAATGAAATAAGTGATCCAATAGGATCTTTTACTAATTCATCTATATTTTCTAAGTTATGAAAAATTTTGGCACCTAAAAACCCCCATAAGGCAGCTTGTAAAACCACTTCGCCTACTCTATCATGCGGCCATACAGTAAAGGTCCTGGTTTCAGGCTTCGCTAATTTTTCTTTGTTTTTTTCTCTCCATTTTACATAAACCATCAGCCCGCCTACTACAATTCCCGCCAGCATATTTCCTTCCAAGGATAAAATAAAGGCCTGCGTATTATTTAAAGCATTTTCAATGGTAAAGGCTCCAACTATCTTATAACCAAACAAATAGCCAAAAATAAAATTGGTAATTAAATCGGCAGTTGAAGCCGGTGCTCCCACAATAATCTTTTCTTCTTTAGACGTAAACTCCCCTAATGCTTCCTTTCTTTTTAATTCAAGGTATAAGACATAACCAGAGGCAACAAAGGCAATAGCTACAAAAAAACCAAATGAATTGATGAGCTTTAATCCATTTAATTTCACACCAAATAAGTCATCGACTAAATAATATAAATTGGGATACATAGAATGATATAAATAAGGTAATGCAATGTACGAAAAAAAAAGGCCACACTAGAAAGTGCGGCCGTGTTTACTAACCCATCTAAAAACAAAAAGCGTTTATCAATATTTTTGAATTAATTACAATGTTCTTGAAACACTGAAATTAAGTGCTGTGCGATTACTTGAGCAGGTCGGCCTTCAATTTGGTGTCTTTCCACCATATTCACTAACTGACCATCTTTAAATAATAAAATTGCTGGTGAAGAAGGAGGATAAGGCAAGTGTAATTCTCTTACTTTATTAATCGCTTCTATGTCAAATCCCGCAAAACTAGTTGTGATACGATCTGGTTTTTGAGTTGCATTGGCTACTGCCATTAAAACACCTGGTCTACAAGCACCAGCAGCACAACCACAAACCGAATTAATCACAATTAATGTTGTACCTTCTTGTTTAACTGCATTTTCCACTTCAGCTGCTGTTGTTAAATCTTCAAAACCGTTATCAACTAATTCAGCCTTCATCGGTAATACAAACTCTTCAGGGTACATAACATCTACTATTTGAGTCAAAATTAGGTGATTTGGAAATCTCTTACAAATTTGTTTTCAAGACTTTTAGGCAGTTAATAATAAGATAATATGCCATAATTGCTTGAAAATAGAGTAAAATCGCAAAAATTAATAGATTTCGAGACTATATTCGAGACTATCTTAAATAGCCCAGTATCTTAAGCATGGATTTAGCAGTTTGCTCTTTTGCATAGACCCAATCAACCAGCTTTCCAGTTTTCGCATCCTTTTCTACAATAACATGCTTTGGAGAGGGTATCAAGCAATGCTTAATGCCACCATAGCCACTAATTTGATCTTGATAAGCCCCTGTATGGAAAAATCCTACATATAAAGATTCATTATTCTCTTCGGCCTTGTCTTCTAATAAGTCATTTTTCAATTTGGGTAAGAATACCTCATTGATATGTTCTTCTGAATCATAATAATCATGACTATCGCAAGTAAGTCCACCTAATACCACACGTTGATAATCATTCTCCCATTTATTTACCGGCAACATCAAAAACTTTTCACCAATACCCCAGGTATCAGGTAAAGTGGTAATAAAGGAAGAATCAATCATATACCAACACTCTCTATCGTTTTGTTTCTTCTCAGCAAGTACCTTGTAAATATGCGCCATGCTCTCTCCTACTGTATAGCTTCCAAATTCAGTATAAATATTTGGCATTGGCACTTTTGCCTTTTTACAAGCCTTCTTAATATTGGATACAATTTCATTAATGATGAATTGATAATCATATTCAAAACCTAATGAATGCTTAATAGGGAAACCACCGCCAATATTTATAGAATCTAATTCAGGACATATTTTTTTAAGCTGGCAATACAAGTTGATAATCTTGTTTAATTCAGACCAATAATAGATATCATCTTTAATGCCCTTGTTTAAAAAGATATGCAACATTTTTAATTGAAACTTATCTTCATACCCCTCAATCTCATCTACATAAAATTCAAGAATATCCTTAGCTCTAATGCCTAAGCGTGAAGTATAGAAAGGAAAACTAGGCTCTTCTTCAGAAGCTACTCTAATACCCAATTTAAAAGGCTCTTTGGTATTTCGCTTATAAAATTGCAACTCTTCTTTATTATCTAAAACAGGTATTACATTTTTGAATCCTGTATTAATTAATTTAGAAATTCTACTCATGTACAATTTCTGCTTGTAGCCATTGCAAATAATGAAAATATCTTTATTAATTTTTCTACGCTTATACAATTGGTTGATGATATCAATATCGTAAGCAAAAGAAGTTTCTAAATTTACATTGTGAGACAAGGCCTCTTCCACAATAAATGAAAAGTGTGAACTCTTAGTGCAATAACAATAAAAATATTCCCCCTCGTACTTATGTTTTTTAAAAGCAGCTGCAAACATTTGCTTTGCTTTTTTAATTTGCATGCCAATTTTAGGCATGTAAGTTAACTTTAAGGGAGTACCATGTTTTTCAATAATGGCTTTAAGATCTACTCCATTAAATTGTAAATAACCATTATCATCCACATCAAAACCTTCTTGGGGAAAATGAAAGGTTTGATTAACCAACGAGGTGTAGGTATTGTTCATTTTTAAACAGGGGTGTTAGCTTGTTATTTTTAGAGAACAAAAATAGTTATTTGAACGGATATTGGGGGCGGAAATTTTGGGCTGAAATTTGGGCGGAACTTAGTGTTGAAGATTGAGCGAAAATAAAAAAGCTCCAATTCGACAAAGTCGGACTGGAGCTTTAAAATTTTGAGAATGGAACTACTTCACAGATTGAACCAAGGCTTTGAAGCTTGCTGGCTCGTTCATTGCTAAGTCTGCTAAAACCTTACGGTTTAAATCAGATCCTTTCTTTGCTAAAAGGTTAATGAATTGGCTGTAAGTAAGCCCTTCTTCACGCACTGCTGCATTGATACGCGCAATCCATAAAGTACGGTACTCACGCTTTTTCAACTTACGGCCTACATAAGCATAAGTTAAACCTTTCTCTAATACGTTTTTGGCAACGGTATAAACGTTTTTACGTTTACCATAAAAACCTTTCGCTTGTTCGAATATCTTTTTTCTTCTTGCTCTCGATGCAACGGCATTTTTTGAACGTGGCATAATTAATATTTTTTTGAATCCTACTTATCAAGTTGTTGATTGGATCCGGTGAATTAAATTTTGTTTAAATAAACCTTAGTCTGGTTAAGTGTTTGACTATTCTTTGAATCTATCCTTTTAATCTTAATAGACGAAGAACGAAGTCTTTGTTAGTTGACCCAACAAGTCCTTTTTTTCTCATCGCTCTTTTGCGCTTTGTAGATTTTTTGGTAAGAATGTGTCTTTTGAAGGCTTTTTGGAAGGTGATTTCACCGGTTCCGGTAACTTTAAAACGCTTTTTCGCGCTCGAGTTAGTTTTAACTTTTGGCATTATATAATCTTTACGATTACTCCCTACTGGCGGCGCTGCTCAGGCAGTGCACTTGTTGAGCCTTGTGGGAAATGGATGGCGAAGGTACGCGCAAATAGCGAGATGGCAAAAAAAATGAGCCATTCCATGTATTGAGATGACTCATTGTATAAATAGGTTGAAAATCAATGGTTTATTAAGATGTAGGCTTCTTCTTCCCACCTGCTTTAGGTTGAAAAATAGCAAACATTCTCTTTCCTTCTAATTTAGGCATACTTTCCAAAGTTCCAGCCTCGGCTAAACGCTCAGCAAATTTCAATAAAAGTAGTTGACCTCTGTCCTGGAACATGATGGCACGACCTTTAAATTGAACATAGGCTTTCACCTTATTACCGTCTTGTAAAAATTTCTCTGCGTGTTTTGCCTTGAAATCGAAATCGTGATCGTCGGTACCTGGTGTAAAACGAATCTCTTTAATCTCAGATTGTTTTGAGTTTGCCTTCATCTCTTTTTCCTTACGCTTTTTCTCGTAAAGGAATTTCTTATAATCAATGACTTTACATACTGGGGGATCGGCAGTTGGAGAAATCTCCACTAGGTCCAAACCTTGGTCTGCAGCTATTTTCAGCGCATCTTGAGTATTGTAAACACCCACTGTAATGTTGTCTCCAACTAATCTGATTTGTGGAACTCGAATGCGATCATTAATGCGATGCTCTGGTTCTTGTTGTCTTTGAAACCTTGGGTTAAATCTGGGTCCTCTGTTCGGTAATGCCATTAAGTAATTAAACGTTTATTAAGTTTTGTAAAGATAGTCTTTGTTATGATATAGGCGCCAATCTTTCTTTGATTTCTTCAAGTACCTGATTTAGGAATAAATCCTTGTCTAGCATACCTAAATCGCCTTTTCCTTGACGTCTAATAGATAACTTATTTTCAGCAACTTCTTTCTCGCCAATCACTAGCATATAAGGCACTTTCATGATTTCAGTATCTCTAATCTTTTTTCCAATTTTTTCATTTCTGTCATCAATTTCCACACGCACCCCTGCTTTTTTAAATTGGGCAAACACCTGCTCGGCATAAGGCATAAACTTATCACTGATGGGTAAAATTTTCACCTGCAATGGCGCTAACCAAACGGGAAACTTACCTGCATAATGCTCCAATAAAAATCCAATAAAACGCTCGTGCGTTCCTAAAGGCGCACGATGAATAATTAAGGGTGTTTCAGGTTCGTTGTCTTTATTGGTAAAGCTTAAGTTGAATCTTTTTCCTTGTGCAAAATCGACTTGGTTGGTAGCCAATGTAAATTCTCTTCCAATGATACTCCAAATTTGCACATCAATTTTTGGTCCGTAAAAAGCACCTTCGTCTTGCACTTCTACAAAAGGCGTGCCTGTTTCAATTAATACCGCACGCACCATGGCTTCAGTTTCTAACCAAAGTTCAGGTTCATTAATATATTTCTGTCCTAATTTTTTAGGATCATGCAAACTTAAACGCATCACGTATTTATCAATGCCAAAAATTTTGAAATACTTTAAATACATTTCATTCACTGCTTTGAACTCTTGTGCAAATTGTTCTTTGGTACAATAAATATGCGCATCGTTCATATGCAAACAACGCACACGCATAAGTCCAAATAACTCTCCGCTTTGTTCATATCTATAACAAGTTCCATACTCCGCTAAACGAAGTGGCATGTCTTTATAGCTTTTAGGTTCTGCATCAAAAATTTTATGATGATGTGGACAGTTCATTGCTTTTAAATAATATTTGGTGCCATCTAATTCCATCGGAGGGAACATACTATCTTCATAATAAGGTAAGTGACCACTCTTAATATACATGCTCTCCTTAGCTATATGTGGCGTCACTACTCGCTTGTAGCCTGCATCCTCTTCTGTTTGTTTGGCTAAATTTTCTAGTTCTTCAATAATAATGGTTCCGTTCGGCATCCATAAAGGAAGACCAGGCCCTACATCATCATCCATGGTATAAATACCTAATTCTTTTCCAAGTTTACGGTGATCTCTTTTTTTAGCTTCTTCTAAAAGCAATAAATATTCATCCAATTCTTTTTGATTCGGGAAAGTAATTCCATATACCCTTGTCAACATTTTATTTTTCTCATCGCCTTTCCAAAACGCTCCTGCGATATTGGTAATTTTGATGGCTTTAATAAAAGAAGTATTTGGAATATGTGGTCCACGACATAAATCGGTAAAAGCACCTTGTGAATAAAAAGTAATACTACCATCCTCTAAGCCCGATAATAAATCTAATTTGTATTCATCTTTTTTTTCTGTGAAATAAGCAGTTGCTTCTGCCTTAGACATTTCTTTACGAATGTAAGCGTTGGCTTGCTTGGCTAATTCATTCATCTTTTTTTCAAGCAATAAAACATCTTCTTCTCTAATGGTTTTATCGCCTAAATCAATATCATAATAAAAGCCTTTTTCCAATGCGGGACCTACCCAAAATTTAGCACCAGGAAATTGCATTTCAACCGCTTCTGCTAATAAATGTGCAGAAGAATGCCAGAAAGTATTTTTACCATCGGCGTCGTCCCAGGTTAATAATTTTAAGGCTGCGTCTTCGTTAATTGCACGCGTTGCATCATATACCTCTCCATTTACTGAAGCTGCTAATACTTTTTTTGCCAATCCTTCACTAATGGATTTAGCGATACCTAATGCAGTAATCCCTTTTTCGTAGGATCTCACCGCGCCGTCTGGAAATTGAATTTGAACCATGTTTTTTAACTATAATATATGTCCGCAAAGGTAACAAATGCGGTTCATATTTTATACATAGCTTTGTAATATGCGCCGCCTAGTATATTTATTGTTACCCTTATGCTTACCCACCCTCGTTATGGGCCAAGACCTAACTGGGAAATGGAAAGGGTATTTTACACCTAGTCGTGACCTCGATGGTAGAATTGTTACCTACGAAATTGTTATTAAAGAAAACCCCGACCATACCCTAACGGCCAGCACCTACTCTAAAATATCCAATAATTTTACAGCCAATGCATTGGCTACTGGAATGCATTCGGAAAATACGCAGCTAGTAAGTATTACAGAAACAAGTTTAAATAAGAAAAAATTAGTGGGGAATTTTGAAGCTTGTTTAATGTCTAATTTTTTGAACTACCGAGTGGTGAGAGGTTACGAAATTCTAGAAGGTAGTTACACCGCTACTAACGAACTCTCTGGAAAAGATTGTGGCGGCGGAAAAGTGTATTTAGAAAAAGAAGGTCCTATTGTAAAAGAGTTTAGTGCAAAAACTTCAGTTCCTACAACTACGAATGCTAATAAAATAGTTGCCAAAGAGAAACTTGCGAAAAATACCTCTCTACAAAAAGAAAATAAAACTAAGCCTGCTCAACAAACAGAAATAGTCAAACAAGTACTTACTAAGACCAATCAGACGAATACTTTTAAATTAACAAATACAACAAAACCAAATACTACCACAAAGTCAAATTCGACAACAAAGCCAAACGCTACGCAAGCAAGTTCTATTCAGGCTACTACTAGCACTCCTATTCAAAAAGCTGCTGCTCCAACTAGTGCAGTGAATGCTTTACAAGAGAATACTAAAGCAGCTGCTATTAATGAAACAAGTGCTAGCCCAAATACCAGCGCCAGTAAGTCTTCTGGCCAAATACTGCCTTGGGTTTTAGTAGGCAGAGAAAATAAATTAGTGAAACAAGTCATTGTCAATAGCCCTTCCATTAGTATTGACTTATACGATAATGGTACCATTGACAACGATACCATTATGATTTTTGATAATAAAGTTTTATTGCTAGAAAATAAAAGACTAAGCTACAAGGCCACTCATTTTGATGTGAATTTCAACAAAGACAATAACCGTCATGAAATAATTATTGTTGCACATAATTTAGGTACGGTGCCTCCCAATACTGCACTCATGGTTGTAAAAGATGGAACCAGTAGACAAGAAATTTATATTACCTCTACTTTAAGTGTAAATGCCATGATTATTTTTGAACTAAAAAAACCAAGCCAATAGCTTTATTCTTGTAATAACTGTTGCGCTACTATTTCACCTTTTCTATTTGAATGATAGGGATCATTACTTGTCTTATTCCATCCAAACCAAATCATTCCATCCTCTAGTTTTTCATCCTGCACATTAAATACATAAATATTCTTTTCTTGATAACCCACTGTGGCTAGTAAATTCAAAAACTGAATAGATAACATATGTGTGGCCATATTTAGTGCGGGTAAACTTTGCTCAGCTAGGAGTCCTTGTAATTCAGCATTGATATTATTTAGAGATTGTTTAGCCTGCTCATGCAATAAACTATCTTTAAAACTAATAGCAGCTGTAGGAAAAGAATCGGTTAATTGAATAAGTGTTTTTGCCGCATTGAAAATATAAGCGGTATCACCTGCCGCTAGCCCTTTTAATAATTCTTGGTAATTATTTAATAATGGCATCAGGGCTTTGTCAAAACTTCCTTGGTTATTTTGAGGGCTAAAGGCCCATAGCTGCTTATTGATAGCAGGGTCTTCGGGACTATCACAAGCCATCACTAAAAAGGCAAAAAGGATAAAGAAAAAGGGCTTCATAGAATCTTTTTCCAAATTTATGCATAATTAGATTGTCCAACTTGCTAACTTTGCGGTCTGAATTGAAAAAACATGCTAATAGGTTTACAGAATTTGACATTTGAGTTTGGGGCAAGAGTAATTGTGAGTGAGGCGAATTGGTCCATCCAACCAGGCGAACGCATTGGTCTAATTGGATATAATGGTACGGGTAAGTCTACTTTATTGAAAATTTTGGTAGGGCAACTCACCCCCAGCAAAGGAACGGTTGAAAAAGGAAGAGATACCACCATTGGCTATTTACACCAGGACTTATTAAGTTTTGATACCAACGAATCTATTACCGAAGTAGCCTTGGGCGCTTTTGAAAGAGTGCGTGAACTTGAAAAAGAAGTGGAACAACTAGGCAAAGAATTAGAAGCGAATTCTGAGGACAACGATTTACTTATTAAATACACCGATGCCTTACACGAAATTGATTTACTAGATGGCTATAATATTAACCATAAAGCAGAAGAAGTTTTACATGGACTAGGATTTGCGATTAAAGACTTATCTCGCCCTTATAAAGAATTTAGTGGAGGTTGGAGAATGCGCGTACTACTTGCAAAAATGATTTTGCAACAACCCGATGTATTATTATTAGATGAGCCTACCAACCACTTAGACTTACCTAGTATCGAATGGTTAGAAAAATATTTATTGCATTATAAAGGAAGTGTAGTTATTGTAAGTCACGATAAGTACTTTTTAAATAAAATGGTGAATAAAATTGTAGAAGTGTATCAACAACAATTACATTTTTACACAGGCGATTACGAGCATTATGAAATTGAAAAAGAACAAAGAGTAGAAATACAACAACGCGCTTTTGAGAATCAACAAGATTACATTAAACAACAAGAAAAGTTTATTGAAAGATTTAAAGCCAAGGCTTCTAAAGCAGCGCAGGCACAGTCAATTCAAAAGCGCTTGGATAAATTAGATGTGATTGAAGATGTTAAAATTGAGAGACCTAATATTAGAATCAATTTTGCGGTAGATAAAACACCAGGCAAAGTATTAGTAGACTTAAAAGGTGTAGGCAAGGCTTTCCCAAATGTTCAAATTTTAGATAATGCCTTTGCAGAAATTGAAAGAGGCGATAAGATTGCACTCATTGGTGCCAATGGAAAAGGAAAGTCTACCCTACTTAGAATTGTGGCAGGTATGGAAAAGTTCGATGGAGAAAGAGTTTGGGGCCATAATGTAGAAGAGAGTTTTTATGCGCAACACCAATTAGAGTCTTTGAACTTAAACAATACTATTTTAAAAGAAGTGCAAGAATGTGGCACTAAAAATACTGAATTAGAACTACGCGCCTTATTAGGTTGTTTCTTATTTGGAGGGGATGAAATTGATAAAAAAATTAAAGTATTAAGTGGAGGAGAAAAAGCAAGAGTTGCCCTTACTAAAACTATTATTAGTAAGGCCAATTTCTTAATGCTAGATGAGCCTACTAACCACTTAGATATGGTCACCGTTGAATTATTAGCAGAAGCCCTTACTAAATATGATGGTACTATTATATTAGTAAGTCACGACCGTTATTTTATTTCAAAGACTGCTAATAAAATTTGGGAAATTGAAGATGAAAAAATTATTGAATTCAAAGGCGATTATAAAGAATGGTTAGAATGGAAAGAGAGAATGGCAAAACAAAAGGCACAATTAGCAGAACCTGCTAAAAATACAGGGTCTAAAGATACACGCAAGCAAGCTAAGCAAGAAGTTGTCGCGCCAGTAGAAATAAAGCCTCAAGCCATTGACAAGGATTTGCAAAAGCAAATTCAAAAATTACAAAAAGTGATCTCACAAATTGAGCATAATATAGAAATCTTACACACAGAAAAAGCAGCTATTGAATTAGAAATGGCTAACCCTGCTATATATGCAGATCCTGCTAAAATGCATATTGTAGAAAAAAGCTACCAAGATAAAAATGCATTAATTAGGTCTATGAACAAGGAATACGAAATTGCTTTTAACGATTTATTGATATTGGAAAGCAAATAAAAAGGGTTAAATTTATTTTAATAATTGTTCTTATGCAAGAAAATATATTGTCTGTTCATTCAGAAATTGGCGAACTTAAAAGGTTACTAGTTCATAGCCCCGACAAAGGCTTAGGTAAAGTAATACCCTCTAAAGCACAGGATTGGCTATTTGAAGATATTGTTCATTTAAAAAGTATTCGTGAAAACGAATATGATTACTACACCAAACTACTTCTTTATTTTTTAGACCCTGAAAAAATGAAGCCTGGTATGCATTTCATTGACGATCCTAAAAACGATCGTGCCTTTTACAAACCAGGTCACCCCCATTTTCACGCCTCTGAAAAAGTTTTAGAAATAGAATGGTTATTAGCGAGTATTTTAGAGAATGCCGATATTAAAAACCAACTTATTGCAGCGGTGGCGGCTATTGAGGGTTGCAGCTATCAACTACAAGAAGATCTAAAAAAGTATACCCCTGCCAAACTAGCTTCTACTTTTTTATCGGGTGTCGATATTCAAAATGAATTGCTCTTCCCTCCTATTCCTAATTTTATTTTTACAAGAGATATTGGTATTGTCATTAAAGACCATTTGGTTTTAAACAAGCCCGCCAAACTAGCCAGAAAAAGAGAAGCCTTATTTGCAAAATATTTATTTCATTATCACCCCTTATTTAAAAAAAGTAGTTCTTTTATAATTGAACTTTCTCAAAAGGATCCTATTGCGCTTTTAAACGAAAAAGAGAATGAGGAGAAAGTAACCCTTGAAGGAGGTGACATCATGATGATTTCACCACAACATGTAATTATAGGGGTAAGTGAAAGAACAAGTATGAGTGCTGCTATTCAACTCACTGAAATTTTATTTAGTAAAGCATTGGTGGATAAAATAAGTATTGTCAAAATTCCTAAGAAAAGAGACTACATGCATATTGATACCATATTTACCCAAGTTAAAAAAGACACCTGGGTAATATTAGGTAATTTTTCTAAAGAGGGCTTGCAAGACAAACAAAATAATCAAGTAAGCCAATTCTTTAAAAGCACACAAAAAGAATCGGTGACTATTTGGAAATTTGAAAGAGCCAAACAAAATAGCCCCACCATCATTAACGATTTAGAACAACTCTTAGATGAAATAAGCAAAGAAGACTTTGGTTGTAAAAACGGCGCCCAATTTATTTATTCTGGTAACAATGAATTCCCCTACAATGCCAGAGAACAATGGACAGATTCCTGCAATCTACTTGCCTTAAAAGAAGGGGTGGTACTTGGTTATGACCGAAACGACAAAACCGTAGAAGCCTTTAAGAATAAGGGTTTTGAAGTAGTACATGTAAAAGAATTATTAATAGATTTTGAAAAAGGAAACAAAAGCCCTAGTACTATTCAAAACACCATTATACTTATGCCTTCTGCAGAATTATCAAGAGCAAGAGGTGGATTTCATTGTATGAGTATGCCTATTGAAAGAACGGCTATCTAATATAATTTATTTTAATAAAAATAGGATATGGAAATTTTAATGGTTCGACCTTTTCAATTTTATTTTAATCAGCAAACGGCAGCAAATAATTTTTTTCAATCTAATATCAATATTGAAAATGCCAATGAATTAGCCATTGCTGAATTCGATACAATGGTGGAAAAATTACGCGCCCATCAAATTAAAGTAAATGTGGTACAAGACACCAAGGACCCTTCTACCCCCGATTCTATATTTCCCAACAATTGGGTCTCCACCCATACTAATGGAACACTTTGCTTGTATCCTATGTTTGCAGAAAATAGAAGAGCTGAGAGAAAGTCAACGGTGATCAATTTTCTACAATCGAATTATAAAATTGAAAACACATTGGATTTAACTGACTTAGAAAAAGAAGGAATCTTTTTAGAAGGTACAGGCAGTATGGTACTAGACCATCAAAATAAAATAGCCTATGGATGTTTATCTGAAAGATTAGATAAAGAGGCCTTTATTTCTTGGTGCGATAAAATGCAATTCAAACCAATTACTTTTAAAGCAGTAGATGATAAAGCTCAACCCATTTATCACACCAATGTACTAATGTGCATGGCTAATCAATTTGTGGTCATATGTTTAGACAGTATTCCCAATGAGCAAGAAAGACAAATGCTACTAGATAGCTTTGCACGAACTAATAAAGAAGTCATTGAGATTAGCCAGGATCAACTAAATCACTTTGCAGGCAATATGTTACAAGTATTTGACATTACTGAAAAACCTCATTTAATAATGTCGGAGCAAGCCTACAAATCGCTCCATACAGCACAGCTAAAAAGCTTAGAAAAATACAATCCCCTTCTTCCCATATCTATCCCCACCATTGAAGCCTTGGGGGGTGGTAGCACAAGATGTATGATGGCTGAAATCTATTTAAGCCCCGCCTAATATTGAATTAGGCTTTATAATGGTTTGATTGTATACACTTTAGAAAGTTTTTACCCCTTATTAATAACAGGCGTTAGCATGACAAAACTGTTCATAAATTGAATGGAAAATTGAGCTCAATTGATTAAATTTGTAGCTCGGTTTCTTTTACATCGTATTGGTATTACTATTGTAAATCAATACATTAATGATCAATTGAAAATTATGTCTGCTAAAAAAGTAAGCAAAATCGCAGTTTTAACCTCTGGTGGAGACTCCCCCGGCATGAATGCCGCCATTAGGGCTGTAGTTAGAACCAGCATTTATCATGGGCTACAAGTTTTTGGAGTAGCTAGGGGATATAATGGAATGATTGACGATGATATTTTTGAAATGTACTCAAAGTCGGTGGGTAATATTATTCAAAGAGGGGGTACCATTTTAAAAACAGCCAGAAGCGCACAATTCTTCGAAACAGAAGGAAGAAAGACTGCCTACGAGAATTTAAAGAAAAGAGGCATTGATGGTATAGTGGTGATTGGAGGAGATGGAAGTTTTAAAGGAGCACAAAAATTTAGTCATGAATTTGATATTCCTTGTATAGGTATACCAGGCACTATTGATAAAGATATTGCAGGAAGTGATTTTACCATTGGATTTGATACAGCCGTAAACACTGCAGTAGAAGCTATTGACAAAATTAGAGATACAGCCGATGCACATGACCGTTTATTCGTCGTAGAAGTAATGGGACGTGACGCAGGTTATATTGCACTTCATAGTGGAATTGCCACAGGTGCAGAGAATATATTAATTCCAGAATCTAAAACAGATATGGAAGCCATGATTACTTCTTTAACGGAGAAAGAGAAAAGAAAAAAATTAGTCAACTTAATAGTGGTAGCCGAAGGTGATGAGTTTGGTGGTGGCACACAGGTGGGAAATTTCATTAAAGAAAAATTACCAAATGCAGATGTGCGTGTTTGTATTTTAGGTCATATTCAAAGAGGGGGCTCCCCTAGTTGCCTTGACCGTTTAATTGCGAGCAGAATGGGTTACCATGCTGTTGAATGTTTAATCAACGGAACGCATAATGTAATGGTGGGTATTGAAGATAATAAAATGAAATACACACCACTTGACAATGCTGTAAAAGCAAAACAAAAAATTTCTGAAGAATGGTTAAGAATTGTAAAAATATTAGCTAGCTAAACTAAAAATATAATTAGTGAGGCTAGATTAATTGCATTAGGAACTGAAAGATTCAAATAAAGTAGCGTAAAGAAAGAGAAGAAAACAGAAGAAAAGAAAAAGATAAAAATAAAAAAGTAAAATAACCCCAAACACAAAATGAGCAAAAACGAATTTAAACAACCCCATCACAGAACTAAAATTGTCGCAACAGTAGGCCCAGCTTGTGACACCTATGACCAATTAAAAAATTTAGTAATTGCGGGTGTAAATGTTTTTAGATTAAATTTTTCTCATGGAAGTCACGAGGATAAGAAAAAAATTATTGACAATATTAGAGGCATTAATGAAGAATTAGGATGCACTGTTGCTATACTAGGTGATTTACAAGGCCCTAAATTAAGAGTTGGTGAAATTGAAAATAACCGCTTAGAAGTAAAAGAAGGAGATGTGTTAACATTCACCAATGAGAAATGTGTTGGCACAATGGAGAAAATATATGTATCCTACCCTAACCTAGCTGGCGATGTGGTGGTGAACAACTTAATCATGATTGACGATGGAAAGATTGAAGTGAAGGTTCATAGTGTAGAAAAAAATGGTGATGTAAAAGTAAAAGTAACCTTAGGGGGTATTATTTCTTCTAAAAAAGGAATTAACCTACCTGATACAAAAATTTCATTACCGGCACTTACAGACAAAGATTTAGAAGATGCCGCTTTTATTATTAAAGAAGAATTAGACTGGGTAGCCTTAAGCTTTGTAAAAAGAGTGGCCGATATTGAAATGCTAAGAGCCATCTTAGACAAACATAAGAGCAAGGCCAAAATTATAGCTAAAATTGAAATGCCTGAAGCCTTAACGAATATCAGAGATATTATCATTTCTAGCGATGCCATTATGATTGCCCGCGGCGACTTAGGCGTCGAGCTTCCAGTGGAAAAAATTCCTTTGATTCAAAAAGAACTCATTAGAAAATGTATACACCGTGCGAAGCCTGTTATTGTGGCAACACAAATGATGGAAAGCATGATTGATAGAGTGAAACCTAATCGTAGTGAAATTACCGACGTGGCCAATGCAGTTATTGAAGGTGCTGATGCGGTGATGTTAAGTGGAGAAACGGCTACCGGTCAGTTTCCTGTGCTAGTTATTGAGACCATGCGCAAAATTATCAATGAAGTAGAAGAACATGGTTACAAATACAACCGTTCTGAAGACTTAAAACCACAGCCCCATTCTCCTTCTTTTGTAAGTGACGCCTTATGTTATAGCGGTTGTCAGTTATCTGACGAAAGTAATGCACAAGCATTAATAGGCATGACACAAAGTGGGTATACTGCTTTCATGTTAAGTAGCTTTAGACCTAAATCGCCTTTATTTATTTTCACCAAAGAAAGGAGCTTAATGAATCAATTAAGTTTAAGCTGGGGTGTAAAAGCATTCTACTATAATAAAGAAGAAAGTTTAGATAGTATTATCAAAGACCAAATTCAAATTTTAAAGAAAAACGGATTTGTTAAAAAAGATGATATAGTGGTGAATACAGGAAGTACCCCTGTTCAATTACACTTACCTACTAATATGATAAAAATTACCAAGGTAGATTAATTAAAAAATAATTTTATGCTAGAATCTTTTGAAAAAATTCCTGTTCAGATTTACAAAAACTCAACAGAAGGATCTAATGCTGTAGCTGCTCAAATAGCTGCACTCATTAAAGAGAAGCAAGCAAAAAAACTACCCTGTGTTTTAGGAATGGCTACAGGCACCACTCCAATTTTATTGTATAAGGAATTGGTAAGACTGCATAAAGAAGAAGGACTTAGCTTTAAAAATGTAGTAACCATTAATTTAGATGAATACTACCCTATTGAAAAATCGGCTTACCAAAGTTATTGGAGCTTTATGCACCGCCACTTATTTGATTTAGTAGATATTGATCCTAAAAACATTCACCTACCTAATGGAGAATGGACAAAAGAAAATTTAAAAGAATCATGTATTGCCTACGAACAAACTATTGAAAAAATAGGCGGCATTGATTTACAAATATTAGGTATTGGAAAAAATGGACATATTGGATTTAATGAGCCGGGTTCTAGCTTTCATTCAAAAACTAGAGTCATTCATTTAGACCAACAAACCAGAATAGCAAACACCTATGAATTCCATGATTTAAACAAAGTGCCTAAACTTGCTATTACAGTAGGTATTAGCAGTATCATGAAGGCCAAAAAAATAGTTTTACTAGCTTGGGGCGATAAGGCTTCTATTGTAGCTAAATCTATTGAAGGGGATGTAACTGAACAAATTCCTGCAACTGTTTTACAAAATCATGATGATTGTACTTTTGTCATTGATGAATTAGCTTCCTCAGATTTAACTAGAAATAAAGCACCCTGGTTAACGGGCTCCAACGAGTGGACACCCAATATGATTAAAAGTGCTGTCATTAGCCTAGCCTTAAAATTAGGCAAGACGGTGCTTAGTTTAACAGCCGACGATTATAAAGAGAATAGTTTATCCGACTTATTGGTTTTAAAAGAATCGGTATACGATATTAATTTGCAAGTGTTTTACATGTTGCGCGATACTATTACTGGATGGCCAGGTGGTAAACCCAATGCAGTTATTCCAGCACATCCAGAGCGCAGTGCACCGCACCCAAAGAAAGTGTTGATTTTCTCTCCCCACCCCGATGATGATATCATAAGTATGGGTGGAACCTTTATGCGCCTGCAAGAACAAGGACATGATGTACATGTAGCGTATCAAACTTCTGGTAATATTGCAGTCACCGATGAATTCGTTACACGCTTCTTAGATTTTGCAGTAGGCTTTGAAGACCTATTTGGTATTGATAATAAAAAGAGTCAAGAAATTTTAATCAATGCACGTAAATTTTTAGCCGAGAAGCAATCTACTCATTTAGACACCGCAGAAATTAGAGCTATTAAAGGATTGATTAGAAGATGTGAAGCCAAAGCCACTTGTAGATATGTCGGTTTAAAAGATACGAACTACCATTTCTTAGACTTACCTTTTTACGAGACAGGTACTATTGATAAAAAACCAATGAGTGAATTAGATATAAGAATCACCATGGACTTATTAAATGAATTAAAACCTCATCAAGTATATTGTGCTGGAGATTTAGCCGACCCACATGGTACGCATAAAGTATGTTTAGAAATTATATTTGAAAGCCTGCGCAGATTAAAAGCATCTGGAGAAACTTGGGTGAAGGATTGCTGGGTTTGGTTATATAAAGGCGCTTGGCAAGAGTGGGCTGTTTCTGAAATTGAAATGGCGGTACCTATGAGCCCTGATCAAGTATTAAAAAAGAGATTTGGTATATTTATACATCAGTCACAGAAAGACAGTGTTCCTTTCCAGGGCAGCGATTCAAGGGAATTCTGGCAAAGAGCTGAAATTAGGAACGCCAATACAGCCGACTTATATGCAAGTCTAGGATTAACCAAATACGCTGCTATTGAGGCATTTGTGAGATGGCATTATTAGATTCTAGCCCTTATTTAGGGTTTTTACTTGGGTAAAATGGGATTTTAAAGTATATTTGCAACCCCTTTAACTAGGGAAATGGCTGCGTAGCTCAACTGAATAGAGTACCTCACTACGGATGAGGGGGTTTTAGGTTTGAATCCTAACGCGGTCACCAAGCCTTCTCGATTTATCGGGAAGGCTTTTTTAATTGTATTTTTGCATTAAATCATAAGTATTGAAAATAGTTTTCTTATCTGTGGGCAAGGCCCATGAATCTTATATCAAAGAGGGGGTGCTTAATTTTACACAAAGAATAAGCCATTACTACCCTGTCGACTGGCAATTAATTGCTCCAGCAAAGGCCACAGAACCTGGACAAATTAAAAAAGCGGAGGCCCAATCAATTCTAAAGGCACTACAACCAACAGATATACTTATTTTATTAGATGAAACAGGTAAAATGTTAAGCTCCCCGGGTTTAGCTAAATTAATTCAACAGAAAGCCAATCAAAGTGCACAAAAAATTGTGTTTTTAATTGGAGGTGCTTATGGAGTGGACGAAGAAATTAAAAAGCGTGCTCAATTTACTTGGTCTTTATCAGAATTGGTGTTTCCACATATGCTAGTTCGTTTAATTTTAGCAGAACAAGTATACCGCGCTTGTAGTATCTTGGCCAATGAAAAATACCATCATCAATAATTTTAGTATTTCCTTAATCACTTTATTTATATTTTACTAAAATTATTCAAGAACTACTTTATAAAAACTAAATTATAAAAAATAAATTACGCCCATGAGCATTACTTTATATATCACCATTATTACTGTAGCTGTTTCCATTTTAGCCATGTACAACCACGCCTTAATGGATAAGCTTATTTTTCATCCCTATTCAGTGCATAACAATAATGAATGGTACCGATTTTTTACCTGCGGTCTAGTGCATGCCGATTTTATGCACCTAGCTTTTAATATGTTCTCCTTTTATATGTTTGGCGATTATATAGAACAATATTTTGCGATGATTTTTGGAAGGTCAGGCTCTTCCATGTATATCATATTGTATGTGTCTTCACTGCTTGTTTGTTTAATTCCTACCTACCTGAATCATTACAAACAATATAATTATAATAGCCTAGGAGCTTCTGGCGCAGTATCTGCTATTGTATTTGTAGGCATCTTCTTACAACCTACTATGCAAATTGGATTTATTATTATTCCTCCTATTATTCCTGGTTTTGTATTCGGCCCTATTTACTTGGGCTTAACGGCCTATTTGGCGAAGAGTGGACAAGGAGGTATTAACCATAGCGCCCATTTATGGGGATCTCTTTATGGAGTAGTGTTTCTAATTATTACCAGTTATTTTATAGGGAACTTTAATGTACTAAGCGCTTTTGTAGAACAAATTAGTGTTTATCTATCCAAGTAATGACTAATACATTTTTTGTTTGATCAGTTATTTTAAAACGATCATCAATTCTTTGTCCTACTACCCACAGGAGTTTATCGCCCATACTCAGCACAGCTGTTTTTTGTTTGGCTGCAGGACTCAATTTTAGGCTTCCTAAAAAATGATTTAGTTTTTTCTTTTTACGAAGTCCTAAAGGATAAAAATAATCGGTGGCCTGCCAGGTTCTAAATAGTAATGGCCATTCTAGTTTATCGGCGTCTAAATAGGCATACTTGGATTCTTTTTTAATTTCACCAAGTGTAATAGCCTCTTTCATTTCAAAATGCAAAACACCATTATTTACTTGCAAGTCTCCATCTGCAACATGTATAATTATATGCTCTTTCTCGGCATTGTTATCAATAATTTGAATAGACTCATTAAACTTAATAAAGCGGTGCGAAGGGGTTGCTATATAGGCGCCATTAGTGGCTGCCAATAATTTATGTACTTCATTAATTTGCTGTGGCTTGAAACCATAATTTTTAATTAGCCCCCAGGTATAGGTAAAATTATGATTTACTTTTTTCCAATGCTTAATAGGAATGGTCAAAATGCCTTTTTGTACTCTTAGTCCTTTTTTCCAAAAATCAGTCACAGTAGTTTCTACAATAGCTTCCGATTCTTTTAATCTTTGAATGGTATCTAGTACATTCTGCGTCATATTAGGAATGACTTCTTGAATAATAGGTACAATTTTATGTCTAAATAAATTACGGGTATAATCGTCCTTGCTATTTGAACTATCTTCTACAAAATCTAAACCATTCGTTTTAGCGAATTCAATAATTGCTAATTTAGAAAATGAAAGCAAGGGTCTTGCTATAGATAAAGCGTCTTCTCTTCTTTCAGGAATACCAGTTAAGCCATGCAAGCCTGTTCCTCTAGCAAGCTGCATAAAAACAGTTTCTACCTGGTCATCTGCATGATGCGCCGTTAGTAATACTTTTTTAGTTTGCGTATTTTCAGCTAATAAATTACTAAACCAAGCATACCTCATTTCTCTAGCTGCTTCTTGAATACCCATTTTATAGGTCTGGGCATAAGCAGCTGTTTCAAATTTATTCAGGGCTAAGGGAATGGAATATTTTGCTGCAAAATCTTTTACAAATTTTTCATCTCTGGTACTCTCTTCCCCTCTTAATTGAAAATTAGCATGGGCCATACTTATAGTAGCACCTGCCTTATGCATTAGATAAGTGAGTACAATGCTGTCTACCCCGCCACTCACAGCAATAATAAAGTTTGATTTCTTTAATGAAAGCGTTGGGAATTTTTTTTCCCAATTTTTAATAAAGGTTTCGAGCGTTAACATTCAATGAATGAATTGATTGGATTATTTTTTTTGCTCTTTGGCCCAAGCATCCTTAAGGGTTACTGTTCTATTAAAAACAAGGGCTTCTTTAGTGCTTGTATTATCTTGATAGAAGTATCCTTTTCTTAAAAACTGAAAACGCATATCTAATGCATCGGATACCAAGGCAGGTTCTGCCCAGGCATTAGTTTTCGTTAAAGATTGTTCATTAAGATAGTCTTTAAAATCTCCTTCTGCACTAGCCACATCTTCTACTTTGAATAAGCGGTCGTATTCATTCAATACCACAGGTACTGCATGCTTAGCACTTACCCAATGAAGGGTTCCTTTCACATGAATACCTGAAGTATCAGAACCACTTTTACTTTCTGGAACATAACTCACATATACCGTTTGTACTACACCGGCTGCATCTTTTTCAAAGCTGTCGCACTTTACAATATAAGCACTTTTTAAGCGCACCATTAAACCTGGCCCTAATCTAAAATATTTTTTAGTAGGCTCTTCCATGAAATCGTCTCTTTGAATATACAGTTCATTAGAAAAAGGAAGTTCTCTCAGACCCCCTTCAGGATCTTCCGGATTATTTTCAGAATGAAGTACTTCTTCTCCTTTATCATAATTAGTAATAACTAATTTAATAGGGTCTGTCACCACCATTCTTCTTTGTGCAATTTTATTCAAATGTTCTCTCACACAGAACTCTAACAAACTAAAGTCAATAATATTCTCTCTTTTAGCAATACCAATTCTATCACAAAAATCTCTGATACTTTCTGGAGTATAACCTCTGCGGCGCATACCACTGATAGTAGGCATACGAGGGTCGTCCCAACTAGAGACATGGCCTTCTTGTACTAGTTGTAATAATTTTCTTTTACTTAAAATAGTATAAGTAATATTTAAACGAGAAAATTCATATTGCTTGGAAGGATAAATACCCAGGTTCTCGATACCCCAATCATATAAGGCTCTGTGTGGAATAAATTCCAAAGTACAAATAGAATGGGTGATGTTTTCAATAGCATCGCTTTGGCCATGGGCAAAATCGTACATTGGATAAATACACCATTTGTCACTAGTACGGTGATGATGCGCTTTTTTAATACGGTATAAAATAGGATCACGCAAAAGCATATTCGGATTGGCTAAATCAATTTTTGCTCTTAAGACTTTTGCGCCATCTGCATATTTACCCGCCTTCATATTAGTAAATAATTCCAAATTTTCAGCAATGCTTCTATTTCTATACTCATTGCCTGTGCCTGCTGCAGTAGGTGTTCCTTTTTGCAGTGCAATTTCTTCCGCAGTACTATCATCTACATAAGCTAACCCCTTCTCTATTAATTGAACAGCAAAACCATAAAGCGTATCAAAATAATCCGATGCATAACATTCCTTCACCCAATTAAAACCTAACCATTTTAAGTCGGCCTTAATACTATCTACGTATTCTGTTTCTTCCGTAGACGGGTTGGTATCATCAAATCTTAAATTCGTGCCTCCTCCAAAATGAGCAGACAAGCCAAAATTTAAACAAATACTTTTGGCATGCCCAATATGCAAATAGCCATTCGGTTCAGGTGGAAATCGGGTTAGGATTTGGTCATACTTACCCGATGCCAGATCCTGGGAGATAATTTCTTCAATAAAATTTAGATTCTTTTCCTCGCTCATGATGGTTATTAGTATGGGGTAAAGATACAAAAACCTGCCCCAAAAACCTACCCCAATGCTTAACCCTTATAGCCGTAGAGCTTTTGTAATTCTAAGACAATTTTTTCAATGTCTTTATCGTCCCCCTGAGGTGCGTATGGTTGCTTTAAACTGCTTCCAAAAACATAGGCCACCGTTTGCCAAAAACCAGCATTAAAGCCCCCTTTATATTCTTTAATTATTTCATAACAGTTATTCCCTGTTTCTCTATTGATTAATTTCATCAAGACTTTTCCCTGATACACCGATAAACTAGTTACTTTATCGCCGAAGTCTCTTTTCATTTCCTTTTCTCTAGACTTAATAATTCTTTTTCTTGCAGCTTCATCGCGAACACCCGCCAATTGATTATTTACATCTGTTATAAGCTTGCCTGCTGTTTTAGCATAAGGATAAGTCACATACACTGCATTGCGAAGCCTTGTCCAATTTCTCCAATAGTTTTTCCAACGAGCCGACTGGATACCAGTCACTTCAACTGTGGGTAACCAAGATTGTGGAATGGTGTCTCCTTCGGGAGTAATAAAGGCCTCTACTCTAATATTATCTCTAATATTATCTCTATTGCCTACTATAATGGTATCATTAGCATTGCTTTGCGCCTTCAACTTTAGACTAGTAAAGCAAGACAAACAAATAAGAATAATATAGAGAAAACCTTTTTTCATATAATGATATACCCTGTTTCTATAATTTTAATACACTAATTTAAAAAAAGTAACCTTTCAGACGCTTCTTTTTCTAGTATTTTATTTTTCTTTTAACTTAGATGCCCTACTCCAAGTAGCCACACCAAAGCCAAAAGTCATAATGATGACCCCTAACCATAGTAAATTGATGAATGGGAATTCATAAGCTTTTAAAGTAATCAGATTGGTTAAGGCCGATGATTCTTTCACTCCTATTTCTAATGTGCCTTTTTCTTGGTCTATTACTTTATTAAAACTTAATACTAAGTTTTGTGCTTTCACCGTATCTACATTGGACTGCAAATTCATTCCTTCTAATACAATACCAGGACTAGCTGTATACTTTAACCCTTCTTTAGAGGTAACCGCTAATTGTAAAACCAATTCATTGGTACCTGCAGGTCGGCTTGCATTAGGGTTCACTAATACTTTTTCTAATTTAATATAGCCATTGCTATAAAATATAGAATCACCTATGGCCATTTGATTTGGCTTGAAACTTGTCGTATCCTCTTTTGAATTATCTTGAAAGGAAGTTACATAAACGAAAATATCTTTATTCCAATAATGTTTTGAAGAAGGATTCGCAGAGAAGCCTTCCATGCCTTTATTGTTTTTTAATACATCAGGATACAAGAAAAATGCTGCCTGTGTTTCTTTCTCGATAAATTTTAGTTCAAAAAATCTTTTATCTAAATTATCAAAGGTATCACGTACATAAGTAACCATGAACTTGCCCATATCAGTGGAAATACCTTCAAATAGTGTAATATTTTCTCTAGGATTTCCCACCGGACTTTTACCAGATTCAACACGAAGTGGACTAATACCTGTTGTATTCCAACTTAATACTGTTTTATTAGAAGAAGATATTAAGATACCTAACAAAACCATTCCAAAACCAATATGTCCAATAGAGGAACCTGCCGATTTTAGTTTTGCTTTTTGCATCGTCATCCAAAAGAAAATATTAGCCACAATGGTATAAATAGCAGCAAACATGGCTACATAAATAGCTCCCTCAAATCCAATACCTTTTTCTTTAAAGGCAACCCCTACAAAAATATAAACTACTGCAGTTATTACAATAGTCACTAGCAAAGGCATTTTAAGCTTCTGTACTAAAAAGGCCTTGGTAGTTCCTTTGTATTTTAAATACTGCCCAGTGGCGGTTAATAAACCAATAATAATGGCTACAAATACTTGCACTTGATTATGCGCAAAGGCCGCATCTTCTGGAGGCGCAATTTTTGTACCAAATATTTTATTAAATACAGGAATAGAGGTAATAGATATAATAACTACCGCCGATAAAAATAAAATAAGCGAACCTATCAACATCCAAAACTCACGACTATCAATGGCTTCTTCTTTTTGCGGCTCGGCCATATGCTTAAACCTTACAAAGAATAAAACAAAATAAGGTATTACGAAAATTAATAAGAAGCCCAATAATTGTGCATTCATTCCTAAGTCTGTAAAGGCGTGCACAGAGGTATCGCCTAATATGCCACTTCTTGTTAAAAAAGTTGAATACAAGACTAACAAGAAACTAATACCAAAAAATAAATAAGTCAATTTTAAACTAGCTCCTGTTTTTCTATAGATAATACAACCATGTATTGCCGATACCAAGGTTAACCAAGGAACCAGCGATGCATTCTCTACCGGATCCCATGCCCAATAACCTCCGAAAGTTAAACTTTCATAAGCCCAAGCAGCGCCCATCATAATACCTAAACCTAAGATACCCGCAGAAAAAGTAGCCCAAGGTAGACAGCTGTCCATCCAATCATGTTTCTTTTTAAGTAAGCCAGCTACTGCAAATCCAAAAGGAATAGTAGTAGAAGCAAATCCTAAAAATAAAACAGGTGGATGTATGACCATCCAATAATTCTGTAACAAAGTATTTAAACCAGTACCGTCTTTAATGAGTTGTAAATAATCGGGTCTAGCTAAAATTGGCCAACTCATTTCTTCTCTTAATAATGTAAATGGACTGCTTCCTAATTTCATATCAAAAATATACAAGCCCACTATCATGGTGGCTAAACAGAATTGAACAAAGCTCACTACCATCATCACCCCTGAAAATGAATCACCCCATTTCTTTTTGGTCGCAATTAATATTAAACCTAAAACACAGTGCCAAAAGCTCCATAATAAAAAACTTCCTTCCTGCCCTTCCCAAAAACAACTTAACAAATATTGATACGGCAAATTTTTATCGCTATGTGTGTAGGCGTATTTGTATTCAAATAAATGATTATAAATAATATAAAATAAAACTACAAAACAAGAAACGACCGCCACTGATTCAATAAAGAAAGCAATCTTGGCTAATTTTTCCCACTGCGCTCGCAAACTAATTTCTTTAGAGAAAAAAGCCCTTGCAAAAGAATAAGTAGCCACTAAAGAAGCTACTAAAGAAAGTATGGTTAAAAAATAGCCTAATTGACCAGGAAATAGATGCTCATCAAGAAATTGTATAGTATTCATTTACCTAATTGAATTTTTTTAATTGCTAATGGTAACCGGTTGGTCTTGCATAGCGTTGGGATTGTCCTTGTATTTAGAAGGGCATTTCATCACAATAGAAGAACATTCAAAAACATCTCCTTGTACTTTTCCTTTCAACACCAATCGCTCCGATTTTTCCATATCGGTAGGCATGGTATTGTGATAGACCACACTAATTTTACTGCCCAGGCTATCTTGAACATTAAACTGTAATAAATTAGGGTCTTTTACAGGATCGTATTGAACAGGAACAGACTTGTCCATTTTGACTATCAAATTCACAAATTTTCCTTCTTTTTGCTTGGCAGAAGCAATTGTCTCATAACTACTTAAATCGCCTGTATAGCTTATAAGCACTACAATGGCGGCAGCGATTAACACCAATAATGCAATATGTGTTTTCTTCATGGTGCAAAGTTAACCAAATGAGCTTAAATTGCATCAAATTTTATCCTCATCGTAACCTATTTTTTATGCGTGAATTTGACTATATCATAGTTTGTAGAAGCCCTGACTTTAAAAATGTAGATCGCATTAGTCAATTTATGTTACTCATTTCTTTAGTGGCTTTTGGCTATTCTATCTATTTAGGCCTATTTCCAAAGCCAGCCCTCATTTTTGCCATCATGACTGCGTTTACAAGTTGGTGGATATTTTGTTTTTTTCAAGCCAAAAGAGGTGTTTTACCTTATTATAGATTAGGATTATTAATAGCTTCCTGGGGTTGGTTTTTGCAGCCCAACGGTTTAATCATTGCAGGCATATTTTTAATAGGTGCCTTATTCGAAAGACAGGTTAAATTCCCCTATGAAATTGCATTTGACCCGGCAGGTATTGTTATAAATACATTTCCTAAAAAACACTACCCTTGGGGCTATGTAGAAAATGCAATAATTAAAGACGATCTTATTACAATTGATTTCAAAGACAATAAACTTATTCAAAAACAAATTAATGAACCGGTAAGTTCTACTATCACAAATGAATTTAATGCATTCTGTGCTGAACAAATTGCGCATTCAAGAACAAGTCAATCTTAAAGTCAATATTAAACTAATTCTCAAACTCATTCCTAATTGATACCTTTGCATTATGTCATTACAATCTTCACCCTATATTTTATATTCCGATGGCAAAGGCCAAATATTTGAAGACACTAGTTTGTATGTTGCAGGCCGAGCAGGTTGGGACGCTTATCCGATAGATCTTGATGATTGGATTGAACTTCCCAATGGTGGAAGCTTATATGAATTACCTGAAAGAAGAGGCATTGGCATTGATGTAGAAACAGGTGAAATGCGTATTTGTGAAAAAGGTTGGGCAGTGGCTGCCTTTATTCCTCCGGCACATACAGGATTATATATTGCTGCTTATGAAACCTTACCCAATGCACCCACACTGCCTTTATTTTGTTATACCGCCGTGGGCTGGCAGGATGGAAAAAATTATGTACCCGCTGTAAGAATAGAAAAAGATATTAGACAAGATTGTGAAGGATATGATCAAAAAATAATTGAAGCAGGCACTCATAAATTATTAGAAACCTACAGTCAAAACAGATTAGTAAAACATTTAATGGAGAATTGTTGCATGACTTATCATTGTCCTGCTGCAAGAAATTTTGCCATGGATAGATGGGAATGTCCTATTCCTATATCACCTGCTTGTAATGCCAATTGTATAGGATGTATTTCATTTCAACCTATTGAGGAAGAAATTTTTTCGAATCAAGAGCGATTGAGTTTTAAACCCACCGCCGCTGAAGTAGTAGAATACACTGTACCTCATTTAATGACAGCTCCTTTTCCTATTGTGAGTTTTGGACAAGGCTGTGAAGGAGAACCCTTATTAATGTGGGAGACGATTAAAGAATCTATTATTGAAATTAGAAAGCATACCGATAAAGGAAGTATCAATATAAATTCCAATGGATCTGATCCAAAAGCTGTAAAAATTTTAGCAGCAGCGGGTTTAGATAGTTTAAGAGTTAGTACCAACTCGGTGAGACCTGAAATTTATAATCCTTACTACCGACCTAATAATTACACCTTTAATGATATCGTAGAAAGTTTAAAAGAAATGTCAGCAGCAGGTAAATGGACGAGTATTAATTATTTTGTTTTTCCAGGTATGACGGACAGTGTTGCAGAATATGAAGCCTTAAGAAAATTTATCAAAGACACCGATTTAAAAATGATTCAGTGGCGTAATTTCAATATTGATCCCGATTGGTATTTAGGTAAAATAGGTGTTACAGAAGTGGGAGAAATTATGGGCGTTAAACAAATGATGGATTTAATTAAAGAAGAATTCCCTCAGTTACAATTTGGTTACTACAACCCTCCTATTGAAAGAATTAAAGGCAACTTTACTCAAAATTTTGCACACCATTGAGAAGACAAAATCAAATAGGCGCTGCGCTGGCCATTACTTCTAGTATAATCTGGTCAGGTAATTTTATTGTATCTAGATATGCCATTAATTTAGCAGGCCCAGTTAGTTTAGCATTTATGAGATGGACTCTTGCTACGCTGTTTATGCTCCCTTTTGCTTATAAAAATGTAAAAAAGGAGTGGCCTATCTTCAAAGCCAACAAAGTTTATTTTTTTTGGATGGGACTAATAGGATTTTCCATTTACAATACTTTAATATATACAGCAGGTCATTATACCACGGCTATTAATATGGCCTTATTTGGATCCACGGTACACCCTATTGTGGCCGCACTACTAGCCGCCTACTTTGTAAACGAAAAATTACATTGGAAAAATATAACAGGTATTATACTTGGCTTAATTGGTACTGTCTATTTATTAACGAAAGGGCAAATTTCCAATATTTTAAATTTTCAAATTGGTGCCGGTGATTTATGGATGATAGGTGCAGGTATTTGCTTTGGCACATACAATGTTTTTGTGCGTAAAAAACCAGTAGGCATTTCCAATAATAGTTTCTTATTGGTACTATTTGCAATTGGTGCTATATTATTATTTCCTGTTGCTATGTACGAAATGAATTTTGTTCAACCAGTGATACTCAACACTCATTTATTATGGATAGTATTATATATAGGCATTGGTAATTCTACCATATCTTATTTAATTTGGAACAATGCCATTCAAAGAATTGGAGCAGGTAAGGCCGCCTTATTTGGCACTTTAATCCCATTATTGAGTTCTATTGAAGCTGTCTTTTTATTAGGTGAAAGTTTTTCTACTGCTCAAATTATAAGTGGTTGTATTATCATAACAGGCATTATAATTAATACATGGCCTAGTCCTATTAAACCCATTGTAGGCCAATCATAATGAATATCAAAATTGGGTTTTGATCTATTTTTGCATTAATTTTATACTATGCAATTAAGCTTTGAACAAGAAAAAAATATGAAGGCAGGTTTTTACACCTTACTTATATGTATTGCCTTGTCTTGCTTATTTGTTATCATGCATTGGCAGCAGCCTGCGGCTACTGTTATTCCTCCTGCAACTGCCTATATGGAAGTAAACTTAGGCAATACCACAACAGGCCAAGGAGACATCGCACCCTTAAGTAAAGAAGCACCAGCACCTGAACTAGGTTCAAGTAAAAGAGTCAAAGCGACTGCCATTAATAAGGCAGTTAAAATAAATGCAAGTGGCAACGATCCTAACGACGAAGCCATCAGATCCTCGAAAGCTAAAACCAATATTAAAAACTTACCCTTACCTCCTGCTCCCAAGCCAAAAGCTTTAATGGGAAAATATGCTGGTGGAAATGGCAAAGGGGGAAATAATCAGGACAGTTATAATGATGTAAAAGACCAAGGCATTGCGGGTGGCAAAGGCGATCAAGGTGTGGCGAATGGAAGTATCAATGGGAAAAATTATGAAGGAACAGGTGGCCCCTTTGTAACAAAGGGCGACAGAAGAGTCACAAAAGCTTATTCATTTAATGGAGATGTAGAACCTGCTACTATTTATGCTGAAATTGAAGTGAATCCTATAGGCGTTGGCCGTTTTGTACAAATTGTAAAAGGCTCAAGCTCTAACGATGCTAAATATAAAAGAGCCATTGTGGAGTACTTAACTAAAATTAGTTTCAATAGTTCCGATCATGTATCTAATGTGACTGTAAAGTTTAAGTTCGAAAATCAATAATTCCGCTGCTTTGAACGATTATCAAAATACTATTGACTATTTATATAGTCGTCTTCCTATGTTTAGTCGTATAGGAGCAGCTGCCATAAAAAACGATTTACATAACACGCAATTAATTTGTAGTTTTTTAGGCAACCCAGAAAAGAAATTTAAAACTATCCATATTGCAGGCACCAATGGAAAGGGTTCTACCAGTCATATGCTTGCAGCCATTTTTCAAAAAGCCGGCTATAAAACAGGTTTGTATACTTCTCCGCATTTATATGATTTTAGAGAAAGGATAAAAGTGAATGGAGCATTATGTAAAAAAGAATTTGTCACCTCCTTCACTAATAGAGTAAAACCATTGATTGAAAAAATAGAACCTTCTTTTTTTGAAATCACAGTGGGTATGGCATTTGAATATTTTGCTGTTGAAAATTGTGATATTGCCATTATTGAAACAGGATTAGGTGGAAGATTAGATAGCACCAATGTCATCGAACCTATATTAAGTGTAATTACCAATATTGGTTGGGATCATATGGCCTTGCTAGGTAATACACTCGAAGCCATTGCTTCTGAGAAAGCGGGTATCATAAAAAAAGAAACCCCTGTAGTAATTAGTGAAAGTATACGGGAAAGCAAATCGGTTTTTATTCAAAAGGCTGCATTGGAAAATGCACCTATTTATTTTAGTGAAGATTTTATTCAAGCAGAGGCCTTTGAAAATAATTGGGATACGGCTAGCTTTAGTTTTAGTCAACCCTTATTTCATTTACTGAACAACCCTTTATTTGATGCAAATTTTACGCTTAGTTGCGACCTTCCTGGAAAATACCAAGCTAAAAACTTAAAGGGTGTTTTAGTGGCCTGCCAATTATTAGCAGATATGGGTTGGAAATTGAATAGTGAAATGATAAAGCAAGCCCTTCTTGAAATTAAAGCATCTACTGGCATTATGGGAAGATGGGAATGTATTCAATCTAATCCAAGAATTGTATTAGATGTAGCGCATAATGAACACGGTATAAAAGCAATGCTTGACCAATTGGCCACTACCCATTACGAGCAATTATATATTGTAACAGGAATGGTAAAAGATAAAGATATTGATGCCGTGCTAACTTTACTTCCTAAAAATGCTAACTACTATTTTACACAATCACATTTGCCTAGAGCACTAGCAGCTAATGAGCTTGCAGAAAAAGCAAATGCATTTAGCTTAAAAGGTGAAATATACAGCGATGTAAACATTGCACTAGAAACAGCTGCTGCAAAAGCCAATGACAAAGACCTTATCCTTGTTATTGGAAGCGTTTATTTAGTAGCTGAAGTTAACAGAGCTTTGTTTAAAAAATAAACTAAGCCTATTACCAACCCTTCTGCTTACACAAATTCGTAATATGGGCTAGATGGTGTTTACCATGCCAAGCGTAGATTGCTAACATATCCCATAAACTTACTTCTGCATTTCTACCCGGATGAAATAATTTTCTTTGGAACTGCTCATCGGTCATTGATTCTAATAAGATTACCCAACGCGCATGTAAGGCATGTAATAATGTAGTTGAATAATTTATAGGTGTATTTAAAGAATCTGCTGTGTTCGCAAAACCTTTCTCATCATAAGCTTTAATGACAGGTACTTCTTCTGTTAAAGCCATTTTAAAACGAATAAAGGCATTCATATGACTATCAGCCATATGATGCATTACTTGTTGAATAGTCCAACCACCTTCTCTGTAGGGGGTATCTAACTGCGCTTTATCTAAATGTTGTATAGCTATTTCTAAATCGGCAGGTGCCATTTTAATAGCGTTAATCCAAGCTTTTTTATTTTCTTCATTAAAAGGTAAATTGACCACTTTGCCAATAGGGTATTTTAAATCTTCCATTTTTTATATTTTAATTATTATTTATATTTTTTCAATCAACTATGAATTACTTAAAAAGTTTTTACGCTACTACTCCTCTCTTAATTACTCTTCTCTCAACGCCTTACCCGTTAAATGTATAAATACATCTTCTAGGTTGGCTTTTTTTACTTCTTTCACTTTTTCAAATCCGGTTTCCACTAATTCATCAATTAAATGATTGGGGGTATTAATGGCAATAATTTTACCACTATCAATAATGGCTACCCTATCACACAATACTTCTGCCTCATCCATATAATGCGTGGTAATAATAACGGTGGTTCCATTATCTCTAATTTCTTTTATTAAATCCCAAAGGTTTCTTCTTGCTTGCGGGTCTAAGCCTGTAGTAGGCTCATCTAAGAAAATAATTTTGGGTTTATTAATTAAAGTAGTGGCAATAGAGAACCTTTGCTTCTGTCCCCCACTTAATTCTTTAAACTTTGCTTTAGCCTTGTCTTGTAAATTAACTTTCTGCAAAAGAGTGTCCGCATCCATTTCATTTTGATAAAGCCCCACAAATAAATGTATGAGTTCGGTTAAATTTAAATTAGGATAGAATCCGGCGGTTTGAAGTTGTACCCCAATCATTTTTTTTATAGACTCTGGCGACTTATCTAAATCAAAGCCATTCACCATCACTGTGCCACTGGTTTTTTCCCTTAAGGTTTCAATAATTTCAAGGGTGGTTGACTTTCCTGCACCATTGGGACCCAATAAGCCAAAAATTTCCCCTTCTTTTACTTCAAAGCTAATGCCTTTGACAGCTTTAAAATCGCCATAGGATTTAACGAGGTCTTTTACCGTAATAATGGGCAGTGCTGACATGATACCTTAATTAATGACTTGATGAATAAGTAGACAAATTTAATCTCTTTTCAGCGCTATGCAAAATGAAAACTTGTCCAAGAACCTTATCTTTGTCAAAAGATAGTAAAATGAAATTAGGCATTTTAGGAGGTGGTCAATTAGGACGTATGTTATTGCAAGCAGCCGCTAACTACGATGCAATTACCTATGTACTAGAAAATGATGCCAACTGTCCTGCCGCTCATTTATGCCATCATTTTACCTTAGGCAATATTCAAGATTTTGACGCGGTGTATAATTTTGGAAAAGGCTTAGACGCCATTACCATAGAAATTGAGGCGGTGAATGTAGATGCCTTAGAGAAATTGGAAGCCGAGGGCGTAAAAGTGTATCCAAGACCTAGCGCTATTCGAACTATTAAAAATAAAATTTTACAGAAGCAGTTTTATAAAGAGAATGAAATTCCTACTGCTCCTTTTGTCATCACAGAAAATAAAGCCGATTTACTAAACCATATTTCTTTTTTACCTGCAGTGCATAAAATAGCTGAAGGTGGTTATGATGGTAAGGGTGTGCAAATAATACCTAGCGAAAAAGAAATTGAATTAGGTTTTAATGTTCCTTCTGTATTAGAACAAAAAATAAAAATTGCTACAGAGATAGCTTTAATTGTAGGCATGAATGCCAAAGGAGAAACTATTATATATCCTCCTGCTGAAATGATTTTTGACCCTGTATATAATTTATTAGACTACCAATTAAGCCCTGCTAAATTAGAAGAAAAAATTTTATGGAAAGCACAGGCCATTGCTAGAAAAGTAGTACAAGGTTTAAAAAGTCCCGGCTTATTTGCCATTGAACTATTTATAGATAGCAATGAGGATGTATGGGTAAACGAAACAGCACCTCGTGTGCATAATAGCGGACACCACAGTATTGAAGCGAATTATAGTAGTCAGTACGATATGCTACTTAGAATTTTATTAGACTACCCTTTAGGCAATACCGATGCCATTTTACCTTCGGCCATTGTGAATATTGTTGGTAGTGAGGGCCATACTGGCGATGTATATTATGAGGGATTAGAAGAAGTCTTAAAAATGGAAAATGTGTTTGTACATATATATGGCAAAAAACAAACTAAGCCTGGAAGAAAAATGGGCCATGTAACTATTATGAGCAAAGACTACCAAGACCTCACGCATAAAGCGAATAAAATAAAACACACATTAAAGGCTATTACTAAACCTTAGGCTTTAGAATGGTCTTTTTAACTTGTAAGGTTTTTAAGTAGCCAATTCCTATTATACTTTTTAATTGAAGCCCTGGAGATTTTTTCAAAGGTCCAAAGATTTTAATTTTATCATCGTACATTAAATCTAAACTATAAGTAGCCGAGAAATACTTATTAATTTTAAAAGTAAACATGTTGGTCATATACAAATTAATATTCTCAGGCTTTTCATAATAGTTAGAGAAAAAATCGGCACGACCTTTATAGGTAACATTGGGGGCAATGGTATTACTATAATTCACTGTTACAAATAAACCTGTTTCTCTATTTATCTTTTTACCTACAGGTACACCATAACTACCCAAATCGGAAAGCTTGGTATTTAATACTAAAGTAGTTCTAGAAGTTAAAGGAGAAAAGAAAACCGAGAAAGTATTATTGGGTTTGAAATCCAATCCCGCAGATAAAATAATATAAGCCGGCGATAAGAATGAAGAAGTAAAATTTGAATTTGATCCACTGAAACTATACCCATCAAAGAATTGAGAACGAAAATTAAATAAGCCAGACAAATACCACATACCAGTAGTATCAATGCGGTAGCCATACTTACTTAGTATATCAACTCTATCGTCGTTTTTTCTACCCCCCAAACTAGTCGATTGTACAAAGCCTAAATTCAGGTCTAGATTATTATCCCAGCTTTGACGAGGCTTTTGGAAATAAGCAAAATAATTAAAGTAGCTATTAATAGCCATGTTAAAATTATCTCCCCCTGCAGCCCAGTTACTTAAAGAGCTTTGTGATAAATTAAAATTATACATACCCCCCTGCTTCCAATTAAAATAACTCGTATCGTTGTCTTTTTTAATGGTTCTTGAGGTTTCTGATCTCAGTTTAGCCACTGCTACATTTTGAGCAGAGGCAGCTTGCGCCCCCATCAAGATCAAAACAAATAGCAGACTTTTTCTCATGAAACTCATTATTTTTTCAAATATAGGAAGCCTTTGATAAATCATTGATTTCTAATTATATATAAATTATTAATACATAAGGGCGATAAGCCAAGTAAGGGTTTCATTATCAAATAATTAGAAGTTCTGGCTGACAAGTTGACACATTCTAATTTTTTAACTAAATTTGCGTTTCAAACCAATTTGAATGGAATTATTCACCACGGCGACCAAGGAACATGACGAGCTGAGACAGGGGGAAACCTATGAATCGACTCAAAACAAAGCGCCCTTTACAAAGTTTTTTCTGATAGAAAGCTATGGCTGTGCTATGAACTTTGCCGACAGCGAAGTGGTGGCCTCTATTTTAGAAAAAAACGGATATGGAAGTACCCGTAATGTGGAGATGGCCGATTTAATTTTAATCAATACTTGTTCTATTAGAGAAAAAGCAGAACTCACGGTGCGTAAAAGATTAACTGAGTTTAGAAAATACAAGGAACAAAAGCCAGGAATGTTAGTGGGTGTTTTGGGTTGTATGGCGGAAAGATTAAAATCAAAACTTTTAGAAGAAGAAAAATTAGTAGACCTAGTAGTAGGCCCCGATGCTTACCGCACCCTACCCGATTTAATTATAGAAGCAGGCACTGGACAAAAAGCAGTGAACGTTTTATTAAGTCGTGATGAAACTTATGCCGATATTTCTCCTGTTAGATTAGATAGCAATGGCATTAGTGGATTTGTATCTATTATGCGTGGTTGTAATAATATGTGTAGTTTTTGCGTAGTGCCTTTTACAAGAGGTCGTGAAAGAAGTAGAGATGCTTTTTCTATTGTAGCAGAATCAAAAGACTTATTCGATAAAGGCTATAAAGAAGTAACCTTACTGGGTCAAAATGTAGATAGTTATTATTGGACAAACCCAGAAACCAATACCCAGGTTACATTTGCTCAGTTATTAGAAAGTGTTGCTTTAATTAGTCCATTACTGAGAGTGCGCTTTAGCACTTCACATCCTAAGGATATTACCGACGAAGTTTTATTCACCATGATGAAGTACAATAATATTTGTAAATATATTCATCTGCCTGTTCAAAGTGGAAGCACACGCGTATTGCAATTAATGAACCGAACTTATACACGCGAATGGTACCTAGCTAAAGTAGCACGTATTAAAGAACTAATGCCAGACTGTAGTATCTCTGCCGATATCATTGCAGGCTTTTGTACTGAAACCGAAGAAGATCATAATGATACAATGAGCATTATGCAACTAGCGCAGTACGACTATGCCTATATGTATTTTTATTCAGAGCGTCCGGGCACTTTAGCAGAGAAAAGATATGAAGACGATGTTCCCTTAGATGTAAAGAAAAGAAGACTTCAAGAAATTGTAGATGTGCAGTGGCATTTATCGAATGAGAGTAATAAAAAAGAATTAGGGAATACTTACGAAGTATTAATTGAAGGCAATAGCAAGAAAAGCGATCAAGAGTGGATGGGAAGAACCAGCCAAAATAAAGTGGTGGTGTTTCCAAAATCAATGGAAGGACAAACAAAGCCTTTACAAAAAGGGGATTATGTAAATATTCTTATTACAGCATATACAAAAGGTACTTTAATAGGTACTATAAAATAAAGAACATGGACTTACAAGCTTTAAAAAATAGATTTAGTATTATAGGCAATACCCCTGCACTCAATCATGCCTTAAATACTGCAGAGCAAGTAGCTGCTACCGACTTAACCGTTTTAATAGTGGGAGAAAGCGGTGTGGGTAAAGAAGTTTTCTCTCAAATTATTCATAGCTTATCTGCGAGAAAACACAACCCCTTTATTGCAGTGAACTGTGGTGCCATTCCAGAAGGCACTATTGATTCAGAATTATTTGGACACGAGAAAGGTTCTTTCACAGGTGCCGTTGATAGCAGAAAAGGTTATTTCGAAACCGTAAGTGGAGGTACTATATTTTTAGATGAGATTGGAGAACTGCCTTTAGGCACACAGGCTCGTTTATTACGCGTACTTGAAACTGGAGAATTTATAAGAGTGGGTTCTTCAAAAGTGCAGAAGTCAGATGTAAGAGTAATAGCTGCTACCAATAGAGAACTTTTAGAATACACACAGAAAGGAAAATTTAGAGAAGATTTATATTATAGATTAAACACCGTGCCTATTCGCGTTCCTTCTTTAAGAGATCGCAAAGAAGATATTCCTTTGCTATTTAGAAAATTTGTGGTGGACTTTGCAGAGAAGTACAAAACCAAACCCATTTTCTTAGACGAAGAAGCAAGAGAATTACTTGCCAAGTATAGCTGGCCAGGTAATGTAAGAGAATTAAAAAATATTGCAGAGCAAATTTCGGTGCTACGCAAATCGGATAATATTAATAGTGAAACCTTGGCAGGTTTTTTACCTCAGCATAATATGCATAATATGCCCATGGTGACAGGTGGCACACCGGTAGGTGAATTTGCCAACGAAAGAGAAATTTTATACAAGCTTTTCTTTGATATGAAAAAAGATGTGAATGAATTGAAGAAAATGTTTTTAGAAATTTTACAAAACCCTTCTATTGCTGGACAGTCTGCTAATTTTAATAAAGAATCTTTAATCAATGAATTAAAAGAAGATATTATGCCAAGCAGCGCTGCGCATGTGTCTTCAGCGAATCCACAGCCAACTGTGCACTTGAATCACCCCCAGCCTATTATTATAGATAATGAATCCAATAGCCATTTTGAAGTGGATGAATCTTTGAATATCATGGATAAGGAAAAAGAACTAATTTTAAAGGCGCTTAAGAAACATAGAGGCCGAAGAAAAGACGCTTCTACCGACTTAGGCATTAGTGAAAGAACTTTATATCGAAAAATTAAAGAATATAACATTGAAGAATAAAGATTACATAGAAATAATTAAAGCTGCTGTTTTTCTAAAAAAAAGAAAGATGGGTATGCACTTATTTGTAAAGTTTATCTTACCCATAACAATTTGCGCAACTCTTATAAGCGGTTGTGGCATTTATAGTTTTAGAGATGCCGTTATTCCAGAAAATGTCAAAACCATTAAAATAGGTTTTGTAGAAAATAAAGCGAGGTATGTAAATCCGCAATTGGCTCCCCTACTTACCGATAAGTTGATGCAAAAAATAATGAGCCAAACGAAGTTAACTAGAACCAATAACGACGATGCGCATTATCAAATATTTGCAACTATTACCAATTACGACCCTTCTCAAACAGTGGGTGTAAGTGCGAAACAAGCAAGTACCAACCGATTAACGGTAACCGTGCATATAGTCTTAAAAAAGACTTTAGATAACAAAGAACAAGAATTTGATGTCACTAGAAATTTTGATTTTTCTGCTAACCTTACTTTAAATCAAGCAGAAGGACAACTAATGGAAGACATCCTTAGAAATATTACAGACGATATCTTTAACCAAATTTTTTCAAACTGGTAAGCATGTCTTCAGCCCTTCATAATAAAATATTAGCTCAATGGACTGGTCATGGTAGTTTAGAATCTATTGAAACCGCTGACTTAGAAAAATGGGTACAAACGCATCCTTATAGTGCTAGCTTACAATATTTATTAGCTAAAAAATATGCACTAGTAGGTTCACCTTTATTTCAAGAACAAGTGCAAAAAACAACTAGCTACTTTCCTACTGCTTTGCATTTGCACCAAGTTTTACAAGAGCAAGAGAAAGATACCGTTGCAGCCCCTTTGGACGATAAAGTAAGCTCCCTTATTTCAGAACAATTTGCTCAATACAAGGAGCCTATTGAAACCATTGAATTAGCCTATGAGGCAGAAATAGCCATGGCCGCGAAAGCCGACTATTTTGCTGCCCAGGGCATTGAAATCGACCTTTCCAAGGTTCCTCAGGACAAATTCACGCAACAATTAAGGAGTTTTACCGCCTGGTTAAAGGTTTTAAAGCAAAAAGAGGGTATTCCTGTGATGGAAGAAATGGCGGAGGAAAACGAGAAGGAAATAGCCGCAATAGCCGAAAAAGCCAATACCACGGCCGATGTTATCACAGAAGCCATGGCTGAAATATGGGTAAAACAAGGCAATAAGCGCAAAGCCATCGACATCTATTCCAAATTAAGTTTTATTTTTCCTGAAAAATCCGTTTATTTTGCGTCTAGAATAGAACAATTAAAACAAAAGAAATGATTACAATTTATTTAATATTGATTATTGTGGCTTGTTTAGGCCTTGGATTTATGGTGTTAATACAAAACCCAAAGGGTGGCGGTTTAAATGCGAATGTAGGCGGCCTTAGCAATAATTTCATGGGCGTTAAGCAAACAACAGATGTACTTGAAAAAGGCACTTGGATTTTCGCTGCTGTGATTGCTGTATTGGCCATGACTTCTACCTTATTCTTAAAATCTGGTGGCACGGCTTCTGATAAAGGTTTATTAGACAAAGTAAACACTTCCGTTACGGCGCCTGCAACAGTTCCAGTTCAACAAGCAGCCCCTGCTCCGGCACCTGCCACTGTTCCTGCAGCTACTAAAAAGTAATTCAAGATTAATACATTGAATGCTATTGAACCTAAGTAATAAACTGAGTAATTCAATCTAAATAATCCCCTTCCAAAATATTTAATCCCTCTCGCGCAAACGAGAGGGATTTTTATTGTATTTTGATTCTGTATTAAAAGGATGAAATATCTTTACCCTATGAAAAAATGGATCTTACTCGCTTTATTGGCTTTAGTAGTGTACAGCTCCTATACCCTTTTTATTAAGGTCACTCATTTCACAACAGAGAAAGCAAGCTTTGAATATAATGCTGGAGGGCTAGACGCATTAGCAGATAGCTTAAGTACTAAAAAAATAATTAGAGACAAAACAAGCTTCCTGGTTTTATCTAAATTATTCAATGTAGAAAATAGAATTAAACCAGGTAAATTTTTAATTGATAAAAATACAAGCTTACTGAACTTAATTAGAATACTTAGAAACAATCAACAAGCAAGGGTTAAATTTATTTTAAATAAAGTAAGAACCAAGGGCGACCTCGCTAAATTAATAGCGAATACTTTTTCTATAGATAGTACCCAATGTATGCAGTATTTAAACAGTAACGATTCACTTGCTCCCTATGGTACAGATACGACGCAAGTGCTTAGCCTATTTATTCCCAATACCTATGAATTTTATTGGTCTACGCCAATGCCTAAGATTTTACAAAAAATGAAAACAGAAGAAAGTCTTTTTTGGAGCAAAAATAATAGACTGGCCAAAGCAAATTCTATAGGACTGACCAAAAATGAAGTATACACCTTAGCTTCTATTGTAGAAGAAGAAACCAATTATGATACTGATAAAACAATTATTGCCAGTGTATACCAAAATAGATTAAAGCAAAAAATGCCCCTGCAAGCCTGCCCTACTATTAAATATGCCATGCAGGATTTTACACTTACTCGTATTTATGAAAAGTATTTAACTAATCCTTCTCCTTATAATACGTATATAAAAGCAGGTCTTCCTCCTGGCCCTATTTGTACCCCCGCTCCTAAAACAATAGACTTAGTATTGAATGCGCCTAGCACCAACTATTTTTATTTTGTAGCCAAGGCCGATTTCAGTGGCTACCATCATTTTAGTGCTACTTATGAAGAACATAGTAGATTTGCCAAGGAGTACCAGCTTAAACTAGATGAATACCAAGCTAAAAAAAATAAATAAACATTAGAAAATAAAATTACTAAATACTCAAAAGCGCATATCAACAAATTCATTTGAATCAATTTCTTAACATACTACTTAATACCATCATCAAGCTTTTCAAGCCATTATATTTGTTTTTAAAACAAAAAGCAAAGGCGATATATATTCCGGGCTTTCAGCATGTTAATTTGTATCAGGTTTTAAGTTTTGTGTACAAACAATTAAACACCTTAGGATTATACGACAGGGCCTCTGCTATTTCTTTTAACTTAATCATGGCCCTACCTGCAGGATTTCTATTTTTGTTTTCAATCATTCCTTATTTCCCGAAGGCCTTTAAAATAAAAAAACAAATACTTTCTGTATTTAAAGATATTGCCCCTAATTCAAGCACTTATAAATTCATCATGGAAATCATTAATGATTTATTGAGTCAGCATGTGGGTATTTTCTCCTTTGGATTTTTATTGCTTTTATTTTACGCCTCCAATGCCATGACAGGCATTATTAGAAGTTTTGATAAATCCATTATGCAAAACAAACCTTTTTTCTTACACCAAAGAATGAGGGCTATTCGATTAACCATTATTTTAATACTCTTAGTATTTGCAAGCTTGCTTGTTTTAATAGGTCAAGATCAATTAACCAGACTACTTAGAGAAGTATTTGATATTAAACGTAAAACAATTGTACCGTATTGGAATTCTGTTCGCTGGGCGGTCATTATTCTACTACTATTTTTTGGCAATGCCTTTATATATAAATACGCCCCCCTCATTAAAGAAAGATGGCCACTCAATTCTCCTGGCGCCTTACTCTCTACCTTATTAATGTTAATTACGACCCTGGGTTTCTCCTATTGGGTTAATAATTTTAGTAGTTACAGTAAAATTTATGGTTCCATTGGAACGGTACTAGTGGTAATGACTTTAATATACTTAAACTCCTTAATCTTACTCATAGGATTTGAACTCAATGTAAGTATTGAGGTATTAAAAAAAGAGCAAAATCAATTAGACTTACTCTAACCAATCTTGCTCTTTACTATTTTGAAAAGTACTTGTCGCTTAATAACAAACTACTTTTATACTTACTCTACTTTAGTATTTACTTATTCGCCATATCTGGAATTTCTTCCGCCTTATAAGCACCTGCATCTAGTTTAGCCTTAGTTTCACTAAAGGCTTGTAAGGTTAAATCAATTTCTTCCTGTGTATGTTCTGCTGTTGGAATTAATCTGTAAATGATATGCCCTTTAGGAATTACAGGATACACTACTATCGAACAAAATATTTTATAATTTTCTCTTAAGTCCATTACCATTAAAGTAGCTTCCTCTACGCCACCTTTCATATACACGGGCGTCACTACTGAATCGGTTTTACCAATATCAAAGCCTCTTTCTTTTAACCCGTTTTGTAAGGCCAAGGCATTTTTCCACAACTTGTCTTTTAATTCAGTTTGTGTACGCAGTAATTCTAGACGTTTTAAATTACCCACTACAAATGGCATAGGTAAACTTTTCGCAAAAATTTGTGAACGAATATTGTACCTAATATAATCAATGATAGTTTTAGGCCCCGCCATAAACGCACCAATAGAAGCCATACTTTTTGCAAAAGTGGAAAAATATAAATCTATTTCATCTTGACAACCTTGCTCTTCTCCTGCTCCCGCGCCCGTCTTGCCTAAAGTACCAAAACCATGTGCATCATCTACCAATAATCTAAAAGAAAATTTATTTTTCAAAGCCGCTACTTCTTTTAACTTTCCTTGGTCTCCCGCCATTCCAAATACACCTTCTGTAATCACCAATATTCCTCCAGTTTCTTGTTTGTCAATTAATGCTTGCGCTCTCAATAATTGCTTTTCGCAGTCTTCTATATCGTTATGCTTATATACAAAACGGTGTCCAGCTAACATTCTTAATCCATCAATAATACAAGCATGACACTCGGCATCATAAACCACCACATCATGTCTTCCACAAATAGCATCAATGGCACTCATGATACCTTGATAGCCATAGTTCATTAAAATAGCATCTTCTTTATGTTCAAAACTGGCTAATTCAGCTTCTAATTGCTCGTGTAAATCACTGTTTCCACTCATCATTCTTGCACCCATTGGAAGGGCCAAGCCATACTTCGTAGTTGCATCGGCATCGGCCTTACGCACAGCTGGGTGGTTGGCTAAGCCTAGATAGTTATTTAAACTCCATACAATCATTTCTTGACCTCTAAACTTCATTTTAGAGCCAATCTCACCTTCTAACTTCGGAAAAGCAAAGTAGCCATGGGCTCTTTCACGGTGTTGACCAATAGGTCCATAATTCTTAATCAGTCTTTCAAATATATCCGCCATATTATCTTTTTTTATATAAGCAAATTTAATAAATTTTTACCTTTTATCCTCTAATAAATAGCTGTAAATTGCAGTCTACTATTTGTTAGTGTTAACAAGTATATTTTATAAAAGAAAAATATTTGAAATGAGATACATTTTATTCATTTGCTTAGGACTATTTTCATTGACGAGCAATGCACAAACCCCAAAATCAAACCAAACAAGTACTTCAAACAAACCAAAATTGGTTGTGGGGATAATGGTAGATCAAATGCGTTGGGATTATATCAATCAATTTAAGCCCTATTTCACCTCCCAACAAGGCTTTTTACGCTTTGTAAATGAGGGTGCCAGTTGTAATAATAACTTAATTCCCTATATACCAAGCGTAACAGCACCTGGACATGCTTCGGTTTACACTGGTTCCACCCCTGCAATTCATGGTGTGACTGGAAACCAATGGTTTGATAATATCCTACAAAAAACTGTCTACTGTGTAGAAGACCCTACCGTTATATCTGTGGGAATAGAAGGCAGTGCTGCTGGTAAAATGAGCCCAAAAAACTTGTGGACAAGTACCATCGGAGATGAAATGAAATTAGCAAGCAACTTTAAAAGTAAGGTGTATGGTATCTCTATCAAGGACAGAGGTGCTATCCTTCCAGCAGGACATAGTGCCAATGGGGCTTTTTGGTATGATAGTAAAACTGGGAAATTTATTAGTTCTACCTATTATGGTAAAAACTTGCCAACATGGGTGACTGAATACAATGGTCAACATAGAGTAGACAGTTTGTATACAAAAGGATGGAACTTGAGTTTGGCTAAATCTGTTTATGAGGCTAATTGTGATGAAGATATAAATGCCTATGAGTCTACCCCTTTAGGTGCTGAACAAAAAGGGTTTCCTTACAGCTTATCTCAATTCATTGGCAAGGATTATGGCAAAATTGCTAGTACTCCTTATGGTAATAACTTAGTCTTAGAAATGGCAGAAATGGCTTTGGTAAATGAGCAATTAGGCAAGGATGATATTACTGATTTATTGGCTATCAGCTTTTCGTCGCCTGATTATATTGGTCACTCTTTCGGCCCTAATTCATGGGAAACTATGGATGGTTATATCAAATTAGATATTCAATTAGCACAGCTTTTTGCGAGTTTAGATAAGCAAGTTGGAAAAAATAATTATACTGTTTTTTTGACAGCGGATCATGCGGTGCAACATATACCAGCATTTGCTAAAAAACACCATTTACCTGGTGGATTAATTAGTGAACCAGCTATTAAAAAAGAGCTGAATGAGCTGTTTGTTAAAAATAGTTTAGACCCAAAAATGATTTCAGATATAGGTGAATACTATATTCACTTTAACCATGATCTAATGGATAGCCTTCATGTAAGTCAAGATAAATTGGTGCAATTAGTATCCAATAGCTTGGAAAAAAATCCAGGTATTCTACAAGTGGTGGAAACAAGAAAAGCTGCTACAGCATCACTACCTCAATCATTAAGAGAGCGCATTGTAAATGGTTATTCATCTCAAAGAAGTGGGGATTTATTTATAGTAACAAAACCAGGTTATATGGATGGCTACGCGACAGGAACAACCCATGGCACTTTATACAATAATGATGCACATATTCCTTTGTTATGGTACGGCAATGGCATCAAAAAAGGCCAGATCAATTCAGTCAATTATATGACTGATATTGCTCCTACTATATCTACACTCCTTGGTATTCAAATGCCAAGTGGTTCTATTGGAAACCCAATATTAGAAGTGCTAAAATGATAAAAATCATAAAACCATCACCGTTTTTTCCTTAATTTTATTCTCTAAAATAACAACTATGAAAAAAATATCAATCTTATTCTTGGGTCTTGCTTTAAGTTTGTCTGCAATGGCTAATTGTGATGGCAAGTGTAAAGACAAATCTAAATGTGCTGAATGCAAAAAAGAAACGAAAGCAAAACATAAGTGCACAAAAGAATGTATGAAGGATGGTAAGTGTGCAGAAATGAAAAAAGAAACGCCAAAAACAAAGACAAACTAAGAAAAATAAGTTACCCCTAAAGGTTTCACTAAAAAGCCCGATAGTAATTAACTACCGGGCTTTTTTATATGTTTAATTTAGACAATAATACTAATGCTAGACGAGCTTTCGAGCACTGCGCAGAGCGAGGAAAGAATTTGTATTATTTCTAAATTTATTTCTTAATTATTTAGCCAATTTCTTTTGCAAATTAGAGTCAAGTGCATCTAAGAATTCTTCTGTGTATACATAGTGGTCGCCATGCTTCACTTTATTACCATGCACACATACTGCTAAATCTTTTGTCATGATACCAGACTCCACTGTTTCAACACAAACTTCTTCTAATGC
>ENA-OREM01000185-OREM01000185.1-marine-metagenome-genome-assembly--contig:-NODE-185-length-53533-cov-5.694010_pt1 | contig 53533 bp, 57 predicted proteins | sample MGYA00248623_ERZ508561 | MGnify/ENA primary metagenome ERZ508561 (study PRJEB26227, sample SAMN06264494) | marine metagenome | isolation source: Columbia River Estuary | place: USA:Columbia River Estuary...
GCCGCCATTTTGTCTAGAACGTTGCCGTCTAATTGTTGACTCCATAGATTTAAGTGATAGGAACCCTCTCACTGCGTGCCCCGAATAACCAACTATGTCAGTCAATTCCAAGTTACCCCCATATGTTAAAGAACTTATTTCTTGTACAAAGATACGAAACTTTTTCTAATTACCAAATCGTTTTATATTTATTGTTAAGATAAATATTCATGGAAGACTCAAACAACAGCGAAATATATGATGTACTGGTAAAAATCAGTCAGGGGGAGAAGATTAATAACTGGGAGGTTCAAGGAATCGATGGTTTAGTATCTGATGTTAGATTTAATGAATCGGCACCTGGTAAGAGTAGGGTTAAGTTAACTTTTGATTCATATGAAGACTATTGGAAACTATTTGACTTAACTACAGATGATATTTGGTTCGCTAATGCGGTTTTTTCTCATTACGATACTTTTGAATTTGAATCGGAGGATTGGGCTGATGATGATTGGAAACAGGGTTATTTAATTAGAGAGTTTAATAGTGAAAACCTTGAGAAGTTAAAAGAAATCTTAATAATTATTGGTCCAAAATACTCTAAGTTATCTACAGATGAAGATTTTGAGAAAGCCGCTGAGTTACTAACGAGTTTATTTGAACGACAATCTAATGAAATAAAATATTCTTACATGGCTGAGAGAAACCGATGTAAAGAACGTGGTGCTATACAAATGATTGAACAGGAAACTTGTAACGCATTTCAGAACTATGGTATTTTTTCACTTGGTCGTTGTTTCTATAGTTACGTAACCACGGTTTCAGTATTACTAAGTCTTTATAAATTAGTTGATGACACTTCTTTGGATTTATCTGAAATGTTAGAGAAGATTGGCAAAGACAATATTAGTATTGGTGGAGACTGGTATAATTACATGTACGAACAAGATTGTGTTGATTATGATGAAGAATCGTTCAACCGAGATATTGCTTGGGAGTTAGAGAGAATTATGACTAAACTTGAAGAAGACAATGATATTGAAAGTGTAAAAGAGTTTTATTCTAAAGCTCAACAATATATTGGTAAATTTGGGTTTGACGAATTTGTTGAATTACCTAAAAACAAAAATTCAAGATTTAAAATAACCAACTTAGACCCCAAAGAAGGTAAGATAACAGTTGTTTTTATCAAAGATATAAAAAACGACCATAGAAATGTTGAAAAAAGAAGTTACGATATTGACGATTTCGGAACTTTTTTATACCAACCTGAATTATTTGAGTCAAGAAAATTTGGTAGATTGAAATAATGGTCATATATTTGCATCATGGAAAGAGACTACCAGTTGCTGAAAGATATATTATCAATCCCAACTAAAACATTTAAGGAAGATTTAATGATTAACTTTTTGGTTGATTATTTAACCAAAAACGGATATTTATTTTTCTTGGACGGAATGAGAAATATCTATGTGACCAAACAAACAGATGAGAATGTTGAGTTCTTTCCTTGTGTTGTGGCTCACACAGACACCGTCCACCAAATCAACGTGATTAACATTCGTGAAGAAGAATTACCTAATGATTTGGGTGAGAATAAATTTGCACTAAAAGGTTATGACGATAACGGTCGTCCATCAGGAATTGGTGGTGATGATAAGTGTGGTATCTTTACCTGTCTTGAGTTGTTGAAAGAACTACCTAATCTAAAAGTTGCTTTCTTTGTTGCTGAAGAAACAGGTTGTCACGGTTCAAAACAAGCTGACGAAGAGTTCTTCTCAAATGTTGGTTACACCATTCAATTTGATGCACCTGGTAACTGGATGGTAAGTGAGTTCTGTATGGGTGTTCAGTTGTTCTCTCGTGATAGCAAGTTCTTTAAAATCTGTGATGAGGTTTTAACCAACACATTCAATCCTGATAGAAAATATCAGTCACACCCTTACACTGACGTTTACGCTCTTAAACAAAAGTTTGATTTCTCTTGTATTAACTTTGCAATCGGTTATTACAACTACCACACCGCCAACGAGTATGTAATCGTTGAGGACGTTTATAATGGGGTTAAAACGGGTAAGGAAATGATTGAGAAACTTGGTTGTGAAAAACACCAATTCATTCCACCTAAAAACCGACAATATCAATTGTTTATGTAAAAAAAAAGAGGAGTTTATGACTCCTCTTTTTTCTTTCTACCCTTCTTTACAGTGGGTTCTTTATATTTAATTTCCTTGTTATCAGCAATTAAGGTGTAGTGTCCACCTTCTACGATTACCCCCTTGATAACTTCTTCTGAAATGAAGTCCTCAAGTTTATCCTGAATTGCTCTTTTCAAAGGACGAGCTCCGTACATTTCATCGAAACCTACCTCAGAAATCATATCAACGATACTATCATCAAACTCCACATGGTATTTCAAACCTGTCAAACGAGACTTCAAAATATCCATTTCAATTCTAACGATTTTCTTAACGTCTTCTTTATTAAGTGAGTTGAAGATGATGACCTCATCAATACGGTTCAAGAACTCAGGTTGGAAGAACTTCTTAAGTTCCTTCTTCAAGGTCTCACGTTTTTGTTCTTCTTTAACATACGAACTCGTACTGGTTTCAAATCCAACACCAGCTCCGAAGTCTTGAAGTTTCTTAACACCCACGTTTGATGTCATGATGATTACACAATTCTTAAAGTTAATCTTACGACCAAGACTGTCCGTCAAGTGACCATCGTCTAACACCTGAAGTAATGATGAGAAGATGTCTTTGTTTGCTTTCTCAATCTCGTCAAACAATACAACTGAATAAGGTTTGTTTTTAACCTGTTCAGTCAACTGACCACCTTCTTCGTGACCAACGTATCCCGGAGGTGCTCCGATTAAACGAGAGATGGTGTGTTTTTCTTGGTATTCTGACATGTCAATACGAATCATGTTATCCTCACTACCGAAGATTTCCTTTGCCAATTGTTTTGCCAAGTATGTCTTACCGACACCTGTTGAACCCAAGAAGATAAATGAACCGATTGGTTTTTTCGGGTCTTTAATTCCGATACGATTTCTACGGATTGATTTTGCAATTTTTGAAACTGCTTCAGATTGACCTATAACCTTGTCAGACAATACTGATTCTAACAACGCCAATGAATTTGTTTCATCAGCAGTTAATTTACTTACAGGGATTTTAGTCATGTTTGAAACCACCTCGTAAACCAACTCAATAGATACTTCTTTTTTGTTGTTGTTTAGGTCGTCTTCAAACTTCTTCTTCTCAATTTCAAGTTTATTAAGGATTCGTTTTTCTTTATCTCTAAGGTTTGCCGCCTCTTCGTAGTTTTGTTTTTTAACCACGTCAAGTTTTTCAATCTTGACTTGAGCAGCCTCTTCTTTGAGTTTCTCAATAATCTCAGGAATCTTAACTTCCACCTGACTACGAGCACCAACTTCGTCAATAATGTCGAATGCTTTATCAGGGAACTCTCGGTCGGTGATATAACGGTCTGCTAAATCAACACAAGCACTTAACACCTCATCAGTAAAATGTACTTTGTGGAACGCTTCGTATTTGTCTTTAGCGTTATTTAAGATTTCCAATGTTTCTTCTTTGGTTGCGGCATCTACAACAACTTTTTGGAAACGACGCTCCAACGCTCCGTCTTTTTCAAAGTTCTTACGATACTCATCCAAAGTGGTTGCTCCGATACATTGAATCTCACCACGAGCAAGTGCCGGTTTGAAGATGTTAGATGCGTCCAATGAACCTGACGAGTTACCCGCACCTACAATGGTGTGAATCTCATCAATGAATACAATCGTATTAGGTGTTGATTGTAATTCCTCAATAATCACCTTCATACGTTCCTCAAACTGACCACGATATTTGGTACCAGCAACAATTGATGTCATATCCAACGAAACAATTCGTTTGTCCATCAAATTACGAGGACATTCTCCGTTGTATATCTTAATTGCCAACCCCTCAACAATTGCCGTCTTACCACAACCTGGTTCACCGATAATAATGGGGTTATTTTTCTTTCTACGAGATAGAATTTGTGCAATTCTCGTAATCTCCTGTTCTCTACCAACCACAGGGTCTAATTTACCTTGTTCAGCTAATTTAATCAAATCCCTACTGAAGTTATCCAATACTGGTGTTGATGAATTAGAATTAGATTTAGGTGATTTACCCTTGTTGTCATTATCCATTGATTCTATCATATCTAAAATTTTATATGACAAAGATACGGCTAGTTTTTAGAAATATCAACCAACATCATATTTATTATTATGGAAAAACAATTGCCATGGGTTAAGTTTGTTGATAAATTAAATCTCTTAGAAGATTTGATTGAAACTTACTATAAACTAAGAATGGAGTTTAAAAAGGAGGGTTGGACTCAAGAAGATTTAGAGAGGCCCCCTTACTATCCACCAATGTTACTGCAATTACGAGGAGACTTCATTAGAGAACAAGCAAAGGTTTTTGATGTAATTAAAAGTTACGGGCTTGATGTTGACCATGAAGATTATGTTCACTATTTACAAAACATTCTTAAAGTTATTGATGAAAATACACCTTTAAATTAAAAGTTATGGCAATCACAAAAGAAGAGTTCGTTGGAACAAAAATTTTAAACGAAGTACAATCAAGTAACATCGTAAGAACTGAATTTGACACTGAAACAAAAATGTTAGTTGTTGAGTTTAAAAACGGAATGAAATATCAATACGAGGGAGTTCCCCATGAAGTATATACCCGTTTTAGAATGACCGAATCTCAGGGTAAATTCTTTAGTTCAGATATTTCTAAGAAATACAAATTCACCAAATTGTAATAATTACCAACAACAAACTATTTATTAGGGATGAGTACTCTCCAATCCATAATAAAAAGTTTTCACCTACAGGATGAATTGAATCCTAAAGTTTGGTATTTGCCAAATGAAAAGTATATGGGTGACCCTGATGGTCAGGTTTATAAAATGAGACCAAAGGTTAGAGAGAGGTTACTTGAAATCGCAAATATCTTTATTGAGTTCTTAGATGTTAATGTTGTTATTAGTGATATCACAATGACAGGTTCCTTAGCCAATTATAATTGGTCTCAATATTCAGACATTGACCTTCATTTAATGGCGGACTTTAATCAATTCTCTGAAGAAGAACTTCCACTTTACAAAGAATTATTTACACTTAAAAAAACCATTTTTAACGACAAACACAACATTAAGATTTTTGGTTATGACGTTGAATTGTATTTACAAGATTCTAATGAACCCCACGTAAGTACTGGGGTTTATTCTGTTTTAAATGATGAGTGGATTACTGACCCTAAGAAAGAAGATGTTGAGGTTAATAAAGAACGTATAAAACAAAAATCACAACAATGGATGGATATTATTGACGGTGTAATTGAAAACGCTCAAGATGAACCAATTGACGAAGCCAAAAATCTTATTAAGAAATATCGTGATAAGTTAAAGAAATATAGAACAAGTGGTTTATCAGAAGGTGGTGAATACTCAGATGAAAACCTAGTGTTCAAAGTTTTAAGAAGAAATGGTTACATTGAAAAGTTAATCAACTTCACAAATAAACATATTGACAAGAAATTGTCATTAAAAGAGAAACTGAGTAATTTATAACATTTTAAATACTCAATATATTTATATATAAAATAATTTTTTAAAGAAAAACAAAAATGGCAGGATTAAAACCAATCGGAAGTGAAAAATTACAAGGTATGGATAAGATTAACCGTATCCTTGAAATTTCAAGATACAAAGAAAATACACCTCAACCCGTAAATGAAGACAAATCGGTTGAGTATCGTAAAACGTTATCTGATGGTAACGAGTATCAAATCGTAAAAGAAAAAAACGGTTACGTTATCAAAAAATCGTTAAATGAAGGTCTTGAGTACCTTGAGCCAATGAAGAATAGAAAGTATTATTCTTCTTATTCTCAAGCATTTAAAAGACTTAACTTAATAGCTAAAGAAGTTAACATTAACGAAGGTTATGATAATAACGTTTCGTTATTTGAAAACGCGGCTAATGAAGCCACTAAATACATTTTAAAATTTGGTGAGACTAAGGAACAAGCACCTGCTGCGGCACCTGCCCCCGCTCCTGCACCTGCTCCCGCTCCTGCACCCGCTCCGTCACCTGAAATGGCTCCTGAAGCACCTGCTGATGACTTACCGATGGATGATGAAATGGATATTGACATGGAAACTGAAGTTGAACCTGAAGATGAGGAACAAGTTACTTATAAAACTATTCAAAAATTAACAGGTAAGTTAGCGCAAAAAATCAGAGCGTTTAACGACGACGAAGATAAAGAAGAAAGTATGTCTTCTAAAGACATTAAGTACGTAATCAATTCTGTATTATCGGCTTTAAATCTTAATGATTTAGAGGAAGAAGATATGGAAAGTATTGTTAACAAACTTGAGGGTGTTGAAGAAGAAGGTCTTGAAGGTGGTGAAGAAGAAATGGACACTGAAATGGATGTTGACATGGAAACAGAAGTACCTGCAGAACCTGAAGTACCGGCTGAAATGGCTGAAGAAATGGATATGGGTGACGGTGAAGAATTTGTTGATTATTTATTCTCTGACGTTGATGAAAATGAAGAAATGAATGAGGAAGATGATTATATGTCAAAAGTTGAAGAAATGATTGAGGGTATGTTCACAGAATCTAAAGTAGATAGTGTATTGAAAAAATACTTCAAGACTTCAGATAACGAAAAAATGATTACAGAATCTAAAAAACAAAAATTATCTAAGAAACTTGAATCAGTGTGTGAGAGTAAATCTCAATTGATGGTTTCTAAGAAATTGGTTAATAAATACCCAAACGCTAAATTAGTTGGTAAGACAGTTAATAAGAATTTGGTATTTGAATCAAATAACCGAAAAATTAGAGTAACAAAAGACGGTCAAATTCTATGAGTTATTTAATATATGTTAACGAGCTTGGTCCTAATTACAAGGGTGATAACATATATGAATTTATTTTCTCAGATAAGACTGAAGATATTTGGGGTGAAAACTGGGAATCTAAACCATCAAATGGTTACCCCTTCCCACCTGATTTAGAACACATACACAAGGTAGGTGTTTTAAAGAATGATTTAATAACCATGTCGGTGGTTCAAAATTCCGACTATTTTTCTATGATGGATGCGATGGACGGAGTTATCGCTTTATCGTGGGAGAATGAAACTGATGATGTTGACTTTACCCAAGAAACCAGATTGGTTTTTAAATTTGGTGAAAAAGAATCATCGGTAAAAGATAAATTATATGAACGTGATATCGTTTTAGAATTTGAAAAGAAGGTAGTATATGAAAACTAACCAAAAACAATTAAAGTTAATTCAATACGGTCTAAGACCATCTACGGTGACTAATTTATCTGAGTCACAAGTTAATTCATTATTCAGAAGACTTACCGAATCAAAAGAGGAGTATTGTGACGCATGTGACAGAGTTAAGTCTAAATGTGTTTGTGGTGAAAAGAAAGAAACTAAAGAACAAGTAACTAGTGTTACGGAACCGCAAAAACAATCGTTTAAAATTGGTCCTTCAGGTGGTAATTTACCAAACAATCCTTCAGGTAAAGGGTATCAGTTTAAGAAAAATACTGATGGTACTATGACCGCAACACCAATGGAGTCTGAAATGACTGAGGATATGGACGCACAAATGGATTGGTTAATGAAGGGTAAAACACAAGACCCTGTACAAACAGGACCAACTGGTGATGGAGACGAAGACTCTATCCAAGAAGAAAAAGATTTAATGGAAAAGTTTGAATCTAAAAAACAACAAAAATATTTCTTTGCAAAATGTGGTGACGGTAAAACTAAAGAACAAAAGAAATGGTGTAAAATGGCTGAAGAATTTGCCGACAAAACTAATTTCAAAAAGTTACCTGAAAAGAAAAAACAAGAAACTAAAGAAAGTGGTATGAGTAATTTTACTAAAAAAGTTGCATCGGCATATGCGGGTGGTTTAGCATCTAAGTTGAATAATAACTTAATTAATCCTACATTTGGTGAAAGTGAGGTTGAAAAACAAATTATGAAATTAGTAGAAAAACACATTACACCAAAGATGAGTAAAAAAGAATTTATGAATTTGGTTAAGGAGCAGGGTACTAAAACAGCACCTGTGAGACCTGGGGTTAGACCTGATGTTGACACACCATCAAGACCGTCAAAACCTGCAACACCATACAAACCAAAGCCAGGTGTTAAACCAGCACCTAAAGCTAAAAAAGAAATACCAACTTGGTTAACATTTAACGAACTAGGAATTAAATTACAGGACTAATGAAAAGTACTAACAGCAAAACAATTATTAGACAATTAGAACATAAATTGGTTACTGAAGGTTTAACCAAGAAGGAACATACTTTGCTTCGTGAATATAAAGAAAAAGTAACTGAAGCACCAATAGATTACGAAGGTCCTGAAAGAATGGAACCTGGTATTGAGAGAAAGATTACTTCAAAACAAACACCATATAGTCAGGATTTCCCTGCAATTCCTAAGATGGATAGAGACTACGTAGAACTTATCTCATCTAAGAGATTTAAGGATTCTGTTGAGAAAGTTAGACGTGCTATGGGTGATACAAGAGCAATTCAAGGGGCAAATCCTTTGATGAGTTTAATGATGACCGCAATGCAATCACTACAACAAGTTGTTATGATTCAAATGCGTAATAAAGAAGGTTTAGAAAAATTAGCCGTTGACTTGGTAGTTAAAGAAATGGGTATTCCTGAAGGTGCAATGCAGTTTGACGCTGAATTGGTGATGCAACCTATGGGAGCTTCAGAAGGAATGCAAGAAGAACCTGAATTACCAAGTGAAGAAGAAATTGAAGAGTTTATGGGTGATGTTGAAACATTCAACATGGAACGTGCTAAAAGACGTTTTCTTAACTCATTAATTCAAGGTGCCGCATTCAAGGGTGGACACATGTTTAACTTAGTATCTACAGAGTTAAATCAAATTGACCCTCGTTTGATGAATCTATACACTGTAACACAAGCGTTAATGGAACACGCATATTGGTTGTACCCTGATATGGAAGGTATGGCCGGTGGAGGTGGTGGTCAAATGGGTCAAGAAGAAATTGATACTGAAACTGACCCACCAACAGTAAAGGCGAGAGCAATGACTTTCCCCCTTTTAGTACACGAATTGGTTAAAGGTGTTTATGAAGTATTTGGTACTCATGGATTACCTGATGACCCAAGACAACAAGAAATGGTTATGAAGGCCGAAGATACTTTACCAGCTGAGATTTGGGACTCTCGTTTAGGTCCAATCTTCTGGGAAAAATTCATGGCGGCATATCCAATGGAATTGTTTGAGGATGATATGAAACACATCCAACACTACCTGTTTATGAGATTCTCCAAATTAAATGCAGAGGAATTTTTCAGAGTGGCTAAACTTATCCTTTCAGGTAACCCACAAGGGAATCAATTCATTCAAAGAATGGTTGATGAAATTGTTAAAGAATTAAATGAGTACGAGGCTGAACAAGCTTACTCATCAGACGACGATGATTTAGGTGATGATGACCTTGATGATTTATTAGGTGGCTTGGGGATATCAAGAAGCTAATTAATCTAATTGATGTCTAATTTAACAAAAGAACAAGTTTTAATTGAATATGTTAAATGTCAGAAAGACGTACAATACGCCTTAAAGACCTATCTACAGACTTACGATAACACAGCGTCTCGTTACGTACCGTTAGAGTTATTCCCTGACCAATTATCATTATTACAGGATTACGAAGAGTATAACGAAAACATTGCGTTAAAATATCGTCAGGCGGGTGTATCAACCGTAACCGCAGCTTGGATATCAAGAAAATTAGTTTTTGCTAAAAAACTTAAACCAGAAAAAATTCTTATTATCGCGAATAAATTGGACACCTCTTTAGAGATGGCTAATAAAATTCGTGCATTTGTTGGTCAATGGCCAAGTTGGACAGGTGTTGATTTTGCACCTGAAAAAAACTCTCAAAAACATTATAAGTTAACTAATGGTTGTGAGGTTAAAGCCGTTGCAACATCTAAGGATGCCTTACGTGGATTTACCCCTACGATTCTTGTATTTGACGAAGCGGCGTTTATTGAAGCCGATAGTGACTTCTGGGCGGCTTGTATGGCATCACTATCTACGGGTGGTAAGGTAATCGTTGTGTCTACACCTAACGGATACGACCCAATTTATTACGAGATTTACGACCAAGCATTGAGGAACATGAATGACTTCAAGATTACCGAGATGTATTGGTTTAGAGACCCTCGTTACGCCAAAGATTTATATCTTGTTAAGACTGACGATATTATCCATTATTTGTTAAATAAAGAAGAATATAATGAAAAGGATATTATCAGTTGGGGGGAAAAACCATTTAAAGAACGTGATTACGAAGAATTAAAAGAATTAATGAATCAAGGTTACAAACCAAGTTCCACATGGTTTGAGGCAATGGTTAAGAAATTAAAATACGACAAACGTAAAGTTTCTCAGGAGTTGGAATGTAACTTCTTGGGTTCAGGTGATAACGTATTTGATTCTAAATTAATGCAAACTGTTCGTGAGAATATGATTCGTGAACCTGGTAATAAGATGATGGGCAACGCTTTATGGATATGGAAGGAACCTGTTGTTGGTCATAAGTATGTGATGGGTGTCGATGTTAGCCGTGGTGATAGTGAGGACTTTAGTTCATTCCAAATCATTGACTTTGATGAGAGGGAACAAGTCGCTGAGTTCGTTGGTAAATTACCTCCAGATACAATGGCCGAGGTTTGTTACAAATGGGCTAATATGTATTCTTGTTTTGTCGTAATTGATATCACTGGTGGTATGGGCGTCTCTACATCAAGAAAATTACAAGAAATGAATTTCAAGAACTTGTATGTGGATGGTGTGGATAGTACCAACAAATGGAAGTATGACCCAAAAGCCGCTGAAAAGATTCCTGGTATTAACTTTAACAACAAACGTGTTCAAATCATTGCTTCTTTTGAGGAGGTGATGAGACACGGATTTAGAATCTATAGTAGTCGTTTGTATAACGAGATGAATACTTTTGTATATATCAACGGTAGACCTGACCACCAAAAAGGTCACCACGATGACTTAATCATGTCAATTGCCATGGCAACTTATGTTGCCGAATCATCGTTCGCAAACTTAACCAAAGTTACCGAACACACAAAAGCTATGATTGAGTCTTGGTCGGTTAATTCAAATACACAATCACATGAAGCTATTAGTTTTAATCCTGTAATACCACACGCTCAAGAAAGGATTCGTCAATATGGGGGTCAAAATATCAGTAGAGAAGATTACCAAAGATACGGTTGGTTATTTGGTGTTAGATAATATTTATAAATAAAATTAAGATGGGACTAGTACAACGTAAAAAATCAGGAAACAAATTTAATGGTTCAAAATTAAATGTTGAGGGTAAGGGTATTAGTACCGTTAAACCTGGCGGTAACAATATAATAAACAGACAAAGAGGTAGTGATAATACAGGTGAAGTCAATAGACCAACCAACTCTTAACTATTTAATTATTGATATTTAGAATTAGATTTACTACATGGAAAATAATAATAAACAATATACTGTTTGGCAGAGGTTAACACAAGCCTTTGGTCCTAATGCGTTATTAAATCAGGACTACCCAACTTATAAATTAGATAAGAAAGAATTACTTAGAACCACGTCTAAGCAAGAGTATGAGATGGAGAAACTCCAAGCTCAACAAACTTATTACTTAGCGAACAACTGGACTAAGATTGAAAGTAATTTATATACACAAGCCGTTTATTATGAACCAACTCGTTTGGCATCATTTTATGACTATGAATCTATGGAATATACCCCTGAGATATCTGCGGCGTTAGATATCTACGGTGAAGAATCCACAACTGCTGACCAAAATGGTTACATGTTACAGATTTATTCTGAATCAAAACGAATCAAATCAATTCTTGTTGATTTATTTAACAACGTATTAGATATTAACACCAACTTACCTATGTGGACAAGAAACACTTGTAAGTATGGTGATAACTTTGTTTACTTGAAACTCGACGCTGAGAAAGGTGTTGTAGGTTCAATGCAATTACCAAACATAGAGATTGAACGTCTTGAAAGAGGTATGGCCGCTAAGTCAGCGAATGTTGACGAACCGAAAGAAAACAAAGGTCTACGTTTTAAATGGAAAGCCAAGGATATGGAATTTAATTCTTGGGAAATTGCTCACTTTAGATTGTTAGGTGATGATAGAAAACTTCCTTATGGTACGTCTATGTTAGAAAAGGCAAGACGTATTTGGAAACAACTTTTATTATCTGAAGACGCGATGTTGATTTATAGAACATCAAGAGCACCTGAAAGAAGGGTTTTCAAGGTGTATGTTGGAAACATGGACGACAAAGATGTTGAACCATATGTACAACGTGTCGCTAACAAATTCAAAAGAGACCAAGTGGTTGACTCAAAGACTGGTAATGTCGATATGAGATTTAACCAAATGGCTGTTGACCAAGATTATTTTATCCCTGTTAGAGACCCTGCAGCACCAAGTCCGATTGACACATTACCAGGTGCACAGAACCTAGCGGAGATTGCCGACATCGAATACATCCAAAAGAAATTATTAACAGCTCTTCGTGTCCCTAAGGCGTTCTTAGGTTTTGAAGAAGTTGTTGGTGATGGTAAGAACTTATCCCTTATGGATATTCGATTTGCGAGAACAATTAATAGAATCCAAAAATCGATGATTGCCGAGTTAAACAAAATCGCAATCATTCACCTATTCTTATTAGGTTTTGAGGATGAGTTATCAAACTTTACATTAGCTTTAACAAACCCATCTACACAGGCGGATTTATTAAAGATTGATGTATGGAAAGAAAAATTATTAGCTTATAAAGATGCTGTTACCGCAATCGAAGGTATTGCACCTGTATCTGTAACATGGGCTAAAAAACATATTTTAGGTTTCTCTGATGAAGAGATTAAACTTGACCTACAACAACAACGTATTGAGAAAGCTGTTGGTGCTGAGTTAACAAACACCGCAACAATCATTTCTCATACAGGTGTGTTCGATAACATCGACAAACTTTACGGTTCTAAATCAGGTTCTACTGAGAACGCAGGAGGAGCCGGAGCACCACCACCTCCAGGTGGAGACATGGGGGGTGACTTAGGGGGTGACTTAGGGGGTGGAGCACCACCGCCGCCACCACCATCAGAAGGTGGAGGTCCTGAATTAGCTCCTGAATCAACAGAACGAGATAACTTAAATATTTTATTAGAATCTGACGGTTTATTTGAGGAAGATTCCTTTATTGATTTATCTAAAGCAAGAAATTCTTTAGGTATTATGGAACAACAATTAAGTAAACTTCTAAAAGATTGATATTTATTATAAAAACACGATGATGAACTTTGGAATTATTAAATCAAGAATAGAACACACTCTTTTAGAATCTTACAAAAAAGGTACTTTTAAAGAGGATATGAAGAACTTTAAAAAATTAGTTTTAGAGAATAAAAACATCTCTAAATTATATTACTTATACGATGATTTATCATCAAACAAAGGACTTCATTCAGAGATAGTTAATGATTACATTAATGAAAGTGTTACCATTTACGAAAACACTTTAAATAAAGTTACAGGTAACGATATTAATAAAATTCTTGGTTGGGTAGGTTCCCCAAAAATTGATAACAGCTACGAAGTTATTGATAATTTGTTCAGTACAAATATCTTAACAATCGAGAACAGAATCCAAAGTAAAAAAATCATTTCTGAAACATTAAAGAAAAAACCTAACGTAGTTAAGGAGTCAGTAAACATTCCTTTAAGTACTATGGTTAATGTTGCAAACAAAACAATTTCTAATTACATAGATTCATTAAACGAATCTGAAAAAGCTGAACTTACTAAATTATTATCTGAAAGTGATGATAAATTAGAGAGTGAGTTTAATGTTGTTAAAGAAAGTGTTATTGGTAAATTAACAGAAATGAAAAATTCTGAATCTGACAAATCAACTCAATCAAGAATTGAGGAGACTTTAAATAAGGTAATTTCGGAAAAGTACGACAAATTATCGTACTTCAAATTGAAGAATCTTAACGAGAATATTTAATCGTTATTTGATTTAAATTTCTTTTGGACGTATTTTGCCTTCATCAGTTGTTGTCTTTTCTTAACTGATTTCTTAACAAATTCCTTACGGTTGTTCAATTCTGAACTCTGTCTTGTCTTTATCACCTTGCTTTTATATATTTTCAAGGCTTTCTCGATACTTGTCGATTTTTCTACTTTTACAATTAACATACTTAGTTATATTAGGTTTTTGACTCTATAAGTAAATATTCGTATATTTTTAAAAAATAAACATGGAAATTATGAGTATTAATGAAAAAAGGGAAAACCTCTCACATTCATGGGTTTAATTTTGCAAAAGTTACCTATGGAACAGTTGACTCGGTTAATTTAAAGTCAATTTATCTAAACATTCAAACTTGGGTGGAACCTATTAAAGAATGTGATAATTGGACTAGGACAGTTCTCAATATGAGCAGAGCCATAAAACACTCCGTATATGAATCCGTTAACACAGACTTGTTTGATAACAAATTTATAGTTGATTTAGATTTACGTTCAAGTGGTATTAGTGAAGGTAAAAAATCATTTATGAATCTTGAAGTTAACTTTTACTTAATCCCCGATGATGTGGATTTTAAATCAAAAGAAATCAAAGACTCACTAAAAAGTATCACACAAAGGATTGTTGATGAGAATTTTATAGGGAACGACTACTTTAATTTTTATTTAACTAAAAAAGGTAAAACAAAAGAAGATTCACTACAATTAGAGAATGTTTGATATTTATTTAGAAAACATTTGATATGAGTTTAAGAATTTTAAATCCTACTGAGACTGGTAAAGGTATTTTAGTAGAATACGATGCAGGATATATATCGCCAACTGAGGAGCATAACGCAACTCTGATTAGAGAATCTAAAGGTATGTTAGACCACTCAAAGCCGTTTGAATTTTACGCGGTTTTACAGAAGTATAACACACCAAACAGAAACGGAAGAATATACCCTGAACGTATTTTAAAAAGAGAAGCTGAGAACTATAAAAAAATGATTGAGAAAGGAGTTGCTCTTTCAGAGTTAAACCACCCTGAATCATCGTTAATTGACCTTGATAGAGTATCTCACGCGATTACGGAGATATGGTGGGAAGGACCTGTGTTAATGGGTAAATTAAAACTATTAACAAGTCCAGGTTTCCACGAGAGAGGTATAGTATCTACCAAAGGTGATATGGCCGCAAACTACTTAAGACAGGGGGTAACATTGGGTATCTCATCAAGAGGGGTTGGGTCACTTAAAAAAGTTGGTGAACAGAATGAAGTACAAGACGATTTTGAATTAATATGTTTTGACTTAGTATCATCACCATCAACACCAGGGGCATATTTATTCAGTCAACCTGAAGAAAGATTTAATTTTGAAGAAAACCTTGAAGAAGAACAAAAAATGAAAGTACAAAGACAAGTTGGTGAAAATGGTAACAAATCACTTGACTTAATGAAAAAGTTGAACGATTATTTAGGGTATTAAAAAATTTAAATTATGGACGAAAAATATTTCATTGCAAAAGTAACCACTGATTTGGTTGACGAGAACTCGGGCAAAATCAAGAAACTAAGAGAAGAGAAGTTGGTTAGAGGATACAATCCTACTGACGTTGAAGCTAAAGTAACTAAAGTTTACGAAAACTACACTCAGGATTGGAGAATCACCGCAATTGTTGAAAGTAAAATTGATGAGGTGATAGATTAAAATAAATTTTAATTTTCAATAATTTAACTAAAAGGGGTCAATTCGACCCCTTTTTTTATTTTTTGATATTTGGGTAATATTTATATGTAAATAAAAACCCGTTATCAAATCAGTTAAAATTAAAACTTTTTTGATAATGGGAGATATTTATATAACAAAAACAATAAAAAACGCATGGCGAAAGAAAAATCTTTAGTTGAGGAGGCAATCATCCAAATGAAAAATTTGGAAGAAGCTGTTGCCGAGAATGCAAAAGGAATACTTGCTTCTACTATGAAGGAAGAAATCAAAGAACTAGTAAAAGAATCTCTTACTGAACAAGAGGATGAGGTTGAAGTAGATGCTGAAATGGACGAACCTGAAATGATGGAACCTGAAATGGGTGACGACGAAGAAGGTATGGAAATGGATGCTGATAACATCGACGATATGGGTGACGAAGAAGAAGACACCATTGACCTTACAGGTGAAGAAGACGATGACGAAATCTTACGAGTATTTAGTTTGATGGGACCCGAAGATAATATCGTGGTTACCAAAGACGAATCTGGAAACATCAATCTTAAAGATTCTGAAAAAGAATACATGATTGTTGGAGAAGGTGATGACGAGTTTGAGTTTGACATGGACGAGTTAGACGAAGAATGGAACGAGTCTGACGAATTAGACATGATGGAAGATGATAATATTGACGATATCGTATCTAAAGTTTTTGCTGACGATGAAGAAGAGTCTGAAGACGAAGAATTTGAGTTTGAAGATGAATTTGAAATGGAAGAGCAAGGAGAAGATGATATGGGTGTTGAAGATGATGATATCATTTATGAAATCGAATTTGATTCTGAAGAAGGTTCTGACGAAGAACTTGACGAAATGTATGACGACGAACTTGAAGAAGAATACGAAGAAGGTGAAGACGTTATGGAGTCTAAAATGACCGTAAAACCTAAGGGTGTCGGAATGGGTTCACCAAACAAAAAAATATATTCAAACAAACCTAACATGGAGGGTGGCTTTAAAACTGTTAAGAAAAAAGCTGACAAGACTATGGGTACAGGTAAAGCTAAGTTTGAATACAAAGAAGGAGAGAACCTTGACGGTAAAATGAAAAACGTTAAAAAGGTCGAGACAAAAGAAGCATCAAGAACTTTAGGTGCTGGTTCTAACTTTAGAAAGGGTGGTTTACCAAAACCAAGAGCTCACTCTAAAGCAAACACCGCGATTAAAGAAAATGTAGATGCTACAGAATTACACGTTCTTAGAGAAAAAAATGAAGAGTACAGAAAAGCACTTAACGTGTTTAGAAATAAATTAAACGAAGTAGCAGTATTCAATTCTAATTTGGCTTACGCAACTCGTTTGTTTACTGAACATTCAACATCTAAACAAGAGAAAATTAACATCTTGAGAAGATTTGATAGTGTTGAGACTCTTAAAGAATCTAAGAATCTTTACAAGTCAATCAAAGAAGAACTTTCAACTACGACTAATAACAATCAATCTATTAATGAATCAATTGAACGTAAAATTGAAAACGTACAATCTACAGGTTCATCAATTAATTTGATTGAGTCTAAAACTTATGAAAATCCTCAATTCTTAAGAATGAAAGACTTAATGGCTAAATTAAAATAAAAATAAACTAAAAAATAAAAACAAAAAAATACTAAAATGGGAGCATTATTAGAATCAGGTCTTGTTGGTAACATCGGTCTTAAGCACCTTAAAGTTATCAAAGAAGATACTATCAACAAATGGGATAAATTAGGATTCCTAGAAGGTCTTAACGGCCACCTAAAAGAAAACGTAGCTCAGTTATATGAAAACCAAGCTTCTTTCTTAATTAACGAGGCAACTGCTGACGGTTCATCAGGTTCATTCGAAACTGTTGTATTCCCAATCGTTAGACGTGTTTTCTCTAAATTGTTAGCGAACGACATCGTATCAGTACAAGCTATGAACTTACCTATCGGTAAATTGTTCTACTTCGTACCTAAAATCCAAGGTTACTCAGGCGGTACTGCAACTCAAAGTGGTGAGCACTACGCACCTGTAGGTTCACCAGGTAACTACCCTGGTAATCCTAACGCAGGTTACACTGGAGCAGGAGCTTTCCAAAAAAATCTTTACGATTTATTCTACGAAGGTAACGAACCAGCTTTAGACCCACCAGGATTATTTGACTACTCTAAAGGACGTTGGTCAGCTATTACTGCAAACACAGTAATCCAAGCTTGGCAAGGTAGTTCTTTAGTGAACGCAGAAATCGGTGAAGGTGAAATTATCCCTTCAGGTAACACAAGAAAAGTTATCGTTAAATTATGTGGTTTCGCACAAGCAGGTACTGGTAAAATGATTGGTCCTGATGGTTCAGAAATTGACACTGAGTCTTTCTTATCTGACTTAGTTATTTACACAGGTGCTGGTTTAACAGTTGCGGCTGATTCACCATGTACTGTATCAACAGGGGCTTTATTGTTCAGAGTTGTTACTCAACAATATGGTCAAGGTATCGTAGCACCTAACTACAACACAACTCAAACTACATGGCCTTCAACAGGTAATGGTGGTTCTTACAATGACGTATGTGACGTAGAAGGTTGTATCTACTTAGAAGTTGACTTATCTTGTCCTGTATGTGCTAACTGTGACGCAACATCTTTAGATGGTTACACAGGTACTACTATTGAAGAAGCTGCTTCAGGTACATCATTCGCTGCGGCTTGGAGACGTTACGAAGAGTTAGAATTTGAAGACAAAATTGGTGAAGTTTCTTTCGACCTTGAGTCAGTTACAGTATCTGTAACAGAAAGAAAACTAAGAGCACAATGGTCTCCTGAATTAGCTCAAGACGTAGCTGCATTCCATAACATCGACGCTGAGGCTGAGTTAACAGCATTGTTATCTGAGCAAGTTGCAGCTGAGATTGACCGTGAAATTTTACGTGACTTACGTAAAGGTGCGGCTTGGAACCTACGTTGGGACTATAATGGATGGAGAAGAATCTCTGGAAATATGACTTACACTCAAAAAGACTGGAACCAAACATTGATTACAGCTATCAACCAATTGTCAGCACAAATCCACAAGTCAACACTTCGTGGTGGAGCTAACTGGATTGTTGTATCATCTGAGGTTTCTGCAATTTTTGATGACTTAGAATACTTCCACGTATCTAACGCTTCACCTGAGCAAGACCAATACAACATGGGTATTGAAAGAGTTGGTACATTAGCAGGTCGTTACCAAGTTTACCGTGACCCTTACTTCCCAGCTAACCAAGTGTTAATTGGACACAAAGGAACGTCATTGTTAGACACAGGTTACATCTACGCACCGTATGTACCTCTACAATTAACTCCTACAATGTACAACCCATTCAACTTTACACCTATCAAAGGTATTATGACACGTTACGCTAAGAAAATGGTTAACAACCGTTTCTACGGACGTATCACAGTTGACGGTGTTCGTACATTCGACTTAAGAGAATTGAGATAATCAATCTCCTAAGGGAAATATTAAAAGGGACGAGTAATCGTCCCTTTTTTATTTTAAGGATATTTATGTTATATGGGTAATTTACGTCAATTAATTAAGGAGCATTTATTATTAGAGAAAAGAATTGCTCAGTTAATGTCATCATTTAAAGTACAATACTCATTTGAGGTTGATAGAACAACCCACGCCTACCACAGAAAAACAAGAACAGGAATCTCAGATTATAATGAAAAAGAAATCTCAAATGCCGAGATTAAATATATTGTTGAATTATCTTTACGAGACATTGCTGAAAAAATTGCCCAACATAATATTATTCATGACGAATCATTTGTTGTTAAATCTGTTGATAAAGAAATTGCTATCGCCATAGTCCCAAAACATGTTGAGGATAATTTTTGGAAATTAATTATTGTTACAGTATTTAGAGAGTCTTTAAATAATCCATTTAGAGTTGGTGAAGACCAATTAGTAATTTGGGTTGATTAAATAAAAAAACGGGTGGTTGTATCTGAATCGTTCCTCCCCCGTTCAAATAAGTCAGTTTAGACTTACCCATGTAATTAAATACAATGTATCTGAATCGTTTCCTTTAATTACCACACAAAGGTACGACTTTTTTTTGATTTATGCGATATTTATATAATAAAAAATCAATATCATGAATAAATTATTTTTAATTAATGAGGATGAGAAGAAAAGAATCTTAAGTCTTCATGAATCTGCAACAAAAAAACAATACCTAAAAGAAGAAGATTCTGTTATGGAGCCTGATACAAATCAAGAAATATCTGAAATTGACGCTGGTATGTTAACAACTGCAACTATATTAGGTGGTCCTCTTGGTACTATTATAGCGGCATTTAATGCAGGTCAATCAGGTGACAAAGCTCGTGCAATATTCCAAAAATGTGGTACATCTAAAGGTAAACTTGGTAAAAGAAAAATGAATGATAGTTATTTGGCTAAAATTGCCGATAATATAAATAAAGCTGTTGAAGGTGTGGGAACTAACGAAGGGTTAATTAAATCATCTTTTCAGTTAGTTTCAAGTATTGCCGACTTATGTGCATTATCTAATATCTATTTAACTAGACACAGTGAAAATCTATATGACGCTCTTGACGGTGATATTGATTCTGATAGCGAATGGAAATCATATGTGTTTTTACCTTTATTAGATAATGCTGTTAAAAACAGTAAAATAGAAATGGACGCTATGACTAAACAAGCGGAAGAAGATAAGAAATTAGCACCTAAAGCTGCGGCTTGTAAATGGGTTATTCAAAAACCTGATGGTAGTACAGTTCCTGATGTTGCTGGTTATAGAAAATCAGGTTGGAAGTGTCCTAAAGATGGTGCAACAACTAGTAACACTAAAACAAGTCAAACTGTAAAGAAAACCTCAACCGTATCAACACCTAAGAGTGGTGGTGTTAACTATTCTGATTACGGTATTTAACATTTATTAAAATATTTTAAAATGAAAAAAAGATTAATTATTAGCGAATCAGATAGAGAAAGTATCTTAAAATTACATAACGATAGAAAAAACTCTTTATTAAAAGAACAGGCATCAACCCAACAACCTGTACCTCAACAACCTACGTCGGAAAGATTTTTAACTGCGAAATGTCCTGGTAAAGACACTAAACCTGGTCAAACATGTAACGAAAAAGTTTTAAAATTACAAGTTAAGATTAATGATAAGTGTCCTACAGATAAATTACCTACCAAATTAAAAGAAGATGGTGTAATTGGTAATAACACAAAAAATGCCATGACCGCGTGTGACTCTTTTATTCGAGTTAATGTTACTAATACACCTGTGGTTAACACACCGAGTGATAACGCTTCGTCAAACAACTCATTAACTATTGATTCATTAAGTGTTTAAGAATGGGTAACATTATCAACGAAGAATTGTACAGAATGAAATACCTTTTTGGTTATCAAAGAGGTGTTGTGATTAGCGAACAAGACGACCCATTCGAAGACCAAGCTTTACAACAATATAATTGGAAAGGTAAGAAAAAGGGTTTAATGGATTTGACTAATCCTCAAGGTATGTATGCGTTTAACGTTGGTTATGAAGGTGGTAAATATACATTAACAAGTGCCTCTGAAGCAATTAGAGTGACTAGTAAAGGTGAAGAAAAAACTACAACTACACCACCTGAGATTGTTAAAGAACCTGTTTTAAGTGAATTAAATTTAGTTGGTAGTGCATTCCCATACCCTGACAACATGGTTAAACCAAAATTTGATAGTTTCCCTGAAGCTAAAAAAGTTTATGACCAATTCATCCAATCAATATTAGACTTCCTTAAATCGGCTGATTTAACCAAGATGGGTAAATTCACCATTCAAGGTACGGCAGACTCCGCAAGACCTACTTTAGATATCCCTAAAGGTTATTCTAAATTAGACCACCCTGGTGAGTTATATGACGGTAAAAAAGACCCTAATGAAATGAACCAATACTTAGCCGACACAAGAGCAAGTGAATTAGGTAAAATCATCGTTCAAGATGTCTTAGATAAAACAGGTGTTGATATTTCTAAAAACATTGTTTATGAAAAAGGGATTAACTATTATGGTCAACAAGGTAAACGAGGTTTTGAATACAAAAACGTAACGGTAACCCCATCACAAAAAACGGTTAGTGTTAGCCAACCGGATAAAATAGTATCAACAGTCCCATCAGTGTCTTCAGGTTCTACATCAACTGAAGGTCCTAAAGTAGTTGAAACATTCTTTGACCTTTCACCTTGGGGTGGCAGTTTAGTACCAATGAAAAGATTAAAGAATGGTGATTATGCAATAACCACTAAATACATATTAGATAATAAATTATTTGTTAAAGGTGGTGGTGGTCTTTTAAATCTTTGGGACGTGTCAGGTCTTAACGAAATTGGTGAAGTTAAAGGTGAGATAAAAGATGGTGAGTTATTAGTTAATGGACTTTCTTTTGGTACTTTAATGAGTACTGATACTCAAGAAGCTGAATACCAATATCAAGCAGAATCTACTACTAAGTTTGTAAGTAAAAGTAGACCAATGATTACGGGTATTAGAGATGGTGAGGCGATTATACGATTAATTAGATTCGCCTTAACAACAAGAAAATAATTTATCGACTAAAGAATCCTGTAACGTACACACCTTTTTGACCTTCCCAAACACCTTCTGTACAAGAAAAATCTCCGTATGGGTAAGTTTTTAAAATTGCGTTTTTGTGTGACTTTGAACTATAAAAGTTATTTAAGATATGGTTAGCTAACTCTTCATAAGTTGTTTTACCATACTTGAAAGTTGCAAATGTACAAATTTCTTCAGAATTTCCTGTAATCATTTTGGGTTTATTGAAACGAGCCAATCGGTCATTAATATCACCAAGTAAAACACCTTGATGAACTTTATCGTTTTTATGTGTACATACTGAGTATTTTGACATGTAAGTTGATTGGTACTCGGCGCATTTAAAAGTAACAGGATTTGAATTTTTCAAAACAGAACTATCCAAAGTTCTTTGGTTACATAATTCTAAAACTAATGAGTTTAAGTATCCAATATCAATTGGATTAATAATCACATCTTCTTTAGCCTGTGAAAAGCTAAAATTGTGTACAATTAAGAATACTAATACGAATAACAGTCTCATAAAACAAAGATATATAAAATATCTCAGTTTACAAAATTATTCTTCAGGTTTTTCTTCTTGAGTTTGTTCTTCCGTATTTTTTGATAAAATTCTGACAACTTTTGAAACCACTTCAGACTCACCTAACGTAAACGTACCTGACTTAAACGAATGAACTAAAGCTTGGATTGCAAAATACTTAGCTTCGGACTCAGTCATTGTGTCTAAAATCATTTCTAAATGTTCTTCTGAGTACAACGGTACTGTATTAAATAGGTTTCCGAATAGTTGTCCGCTTTCCATAATATTTGATGTTTACTTGATATTTATAATAATAATAATAAAAAATGTATGTTAAGTAAAACCATTAATAAGATATTAAATGAAGTAACCTCATCAAAGACAGGTGCTTCTGTTGGTTATTACGTACCACCGTTTCAACCAGGTCTACATGAATTTGAACATAACGATTTAAAACCATTTGTTACACCTGTGTCAGAATTTACTAGCCCTGAATTAGCTCACGATAGTTATGATGGTAAAGTACACTCAAACAAGGGTAAAGTATCAAAAATTGAATCTAAAGCTAAGAAAGGCGCTAAACATGTTGAAGATAATTATGACTTTATTACTATTGGTGAATCGGAGTGGATTGATATAGAAAAGATTCCGTTAAATGAAGATTTAGGTGTATGGTTTGGTACTAAGAAGAAACCTAAAGGTTCTAAACAACCAAAAGGTCCTTGGGTTAACATATGTCGTAAAGTCGACGGAAAACACCCCCCGTGTGGACGACCTGACACCGATAAAGGTGCTTATCCTAAATGTCGTGCAGCAGGTGTTGCAGGTAAGATGAGCGACTCACAAAAGAGAGCCGCTTGTCAACAAAAACGCAAAGCGGAAAAGAAAGACACTCAAACAGGTAAAGGACAAAAACCTGTAATGACTTCGTACAAACCAAAGAACGAGTCTATTAGACTATCTGAGAATCAATTAGAGAGTCTTGTTAAGTCAATTGTTAAAGAATACTTAAACAAACCTTAAGACTTAGAAACTTTATCTAAAATAGATGATAATGAGTACACAATTTGTGAACGTATTTCTGACTCATAATCTTCTCTGATTTTTTCAGTTTTAGAATCGTAAATTTTTCGTAATTTATCCCATTCATCAAATGTCAATCTAACATCGTAATGGTATACGTGGTTTGTGATACTAACTTGTGTATCATCTAAAACAACAAACAAACCCAAAGGCTCATTTTTAATATATCGTTTTAATGATACAGGTGCAATAAGGAATACCGACTCAGGATGATTAATTAATTTTCGACAAATAGAAAGACAGATTGTTTCATTTTTAGTTAACTCTCTTTTTTGGTTTAAAGGATTATTCCTAAACCATCGTTTAGTTTTTACTGAGAGTCTTTTAAACCATCTTTTTAGTAATTTTTTCATGTTGGGTATTTTTTGTTCGTACAAAGTTAAGTAAAAAACCCGTATAAAAAAATAACCCCACTAAAAAAAGTGAGGTTATTGTAAATTTTTTTTAACAATTGGATTAACAGTATGGTGATGAACATCTTTTTTTACCGTCAAGTCCTGGTTTGGTACCTTTACATACTTGAACAGCGTATCCGTTAGCGTAAGCTGATGGGTAAACATCAAATTTTGATTTAGCTGCTGCTTTACCACGAGCACATAACTTAGTACCCGGTTTTTTACGACCTTCCATCATAACCATATCTTTATCATCAACATTCATTGATAACTCCATCCCATCTTTTTTGGTTTCATTCATTAAGAAATCAAATACTTGGTCTAAGTTATTCTTAGCCTCAGCAATATGGTCTTGAGCCCAATCATGACCGTTAGAAAGAATTTCCTCAACCATATCACGGTCTAAATCTAACAATAAATCACACTGTCTTCTCATTTGTTCTAAATTAGAGAAGAACATATATCGTTCAGATTCTTGTTCAGATAATATTTTTTTAATAATCTGACTTAATTCAGATTCATTCATTCTAACTACTTTTTTCATAATTAAGAATTTAAACCGTTACCACCGATAACTACGGCATTTAATTGAGTAACTGCGTTACCATAACCATCAGTGTAAACTGGATGGGGTGTAGGTTGAGTTTCTGCAACATCGTTACAGATTCTACACTCTTCGTATTCTGTGTTTGCGTCTCTTTCGTCCATGATTGTGTTTTTTATATAAATATCATTAAGGTTCCAAATACTTCATATTAGTGATTTGAAATTTGATTTGCCTTTTATAAGTGTTTATTTCACCACTACTTTCTACTTGAATATCAATAAAGTATTCGTTAGGTATCTTATCACGAGTATCAAAGATAAAGTAATACTCATTAGGGGTTCTGTTAATTTTAGTCCACCCTTGAACCTCAACCTCAGTCTGACCTTCTCTAACATACACACGATAAGAAGCGTCAACAGCGGGTAAAAGTTTATTTGCGGTGTAGGCTTGTTTAATAACAACACCAACTTTTCTAATGTCCGAATTTAAAATCTTCTCATCTTGTTTAATACCATAAAAATCAAACCCGTAAATCTTAGGGTCAACTGATACGGTACCAATTTGAATTGAGTTTTTAAATGGTTGTAATGTAAATTCGTTGTATTGAATTGGTAATGGAAACCCGTTGTAATTTAAGTTCGTCCATTTGTCAGTAAACATACACGGAGTCTTATAACCAATCATTGGTGGTATAACAACTTCGTAAACACCTTTGGTTCTCTGACATGTAGGTAAGTTAATTAAACCTGGTACTTCATTACCCGCAGCGTCAATAATTGTTACATTAGGTGTGTTATCCAAGTTGATTGGATTACCGTGTTCGTATAGATATAGGTATAACTTATTAACTTTACCAAGTGTAAATAAGTTTCTATCATCCTCGATTAAATCGTTGTAGGTAGTTTCTAAAAAAGGTTCGTAGAATGTTTGAGTGTGTCTTGTAAAGAACTGAACTTCGTAAGTATTTGATAAACCTCTTAAATTTTCAACCTGAGGAACGTAAGCGATTCCCCAACCTGAAACATTAGTTAAAGTTCCGTTGATAATTGCATTGATTTCATTCGTCATATCAAAAGCAATGTTCTCATTACCAAACTCAAAATGTTGTGTGTCAACAATTGTCAACGCACTGAAAGGTACATTACCCGTATTTTCATTATTATATACACCAGGTTCTGTCCAAACACCAATAGTTGTTGTTTGATGCCAGTTAGATGGTCTGTCTGAAAACGCCTTATCTTCTTCACTATTTTGGTAAACCAAATCAGCAAAGTCATAACCAACACCCTCATCCCATACTTGTGGTAAATTGGGGTCGTTATTGATATACGGTATTCTAAATAAAATTAAATCAAATGATGTCGCTCTTAAACGTCCTTGTGATGTTGACGTATTTAAAAATTCTAAATCAAATGTTGATGTGTTAACCATTCTAAGAGTATGAGTCATATTGTCCGTACAACCTGTTGTGATTGTTCCGTCCTGAATTTTCTCTAATAATAAAGAAAGGTCTAAATCAAATATGAAACGGCTAAACCCGTTTGGGTATTGTGTTGACGTACCGGCAGTACCATAAAATAATTCCATAACAGGGTTTCTACCTGTGTTGGTGAAACTATTTGAAATTATAGTATTGTTTTTACTAAAATAGGAATTGTTAATTGACATCTAAGTGTTTTACTTATAAATATCAATTAATTCGGATATTTTGATTTAAGATGGTATTTTCTGCGTTAGCTAGAATTGTGTCAATCTCGACTGACGTTTGACCATTACCAGCGGCAACCGGTATTGGTGGTACAGTGGCTGTTGCGTGAACATGTCCTGTGATATACGAAAACATTTTACGTAGTAGTACAATAATTTCATCACCTCTAACCATAGGGTATGTTTTAGATTCAATACTATTATTATCACCAACAAAATAAGGTGAGCTACTTTGACCATCACCCGATTGTTTAATTCCGTATAAAGACTCACTTAAACTAATCTTACCTTTCGGTCCTTCAGAATCTTGTGATAGTATGAACACTTTCTGAGCCCCCATAACACCATAACTAACTGACGAAGGTAAAAAGTCACTTGGCGTGTACTTCTCAAGTACTGGTGTGTATTGTTGACCTAAAATAGGTTTATTATTTTTGTTTTCCCAAACCAAAAACCACCCACGTTTAACCAAACCTGTGTTAATGGTTATTTTGGACATAAACTTCAAATAATTGTTTAACTCGGCAATATCGTTGGAAGTTGTTGATGCTGAAAATTTAACCCCCGTTTGATAGGTTAATTTAGACGGTGTTACAACAAATGGGAAAATATTGGTGACAGGTTCATTTTTTAAATTGTTTGGAATTGCGTATTCCGGCATGTCAATAAACATATTAAAGACACCACTAATAAATTTGTTTATTATAACAATCGATTCATCAAATGATTTTTGATTAAACTGAATATCAAACATTTTTACATAATCAGTACCCTCACTTAATTTATTAATACTATCAATTTTAAAGTTTTTTGAATTAACTTTTTCTGAAGGTATCACATTGTATAAACCAACAGTCCCATTAAAAACATCTTGAGTATTTTCTAAATTTAGTATGTTCCAAATCACCATCTTTTTGGTGACTTTAATATTTTCTTTTAACTTAACCACACTCTCAACCTCACCTAAAACTTTTCTTTGACCAAAATTAGTTAATTGAATAAAGGCTCTGTTAGGATTACCTGATGGTAACACTTCAGGTTTTAAGTCTAATGTTTTACCGGCTCTAATTAAAACCTCATCTTTTTTAACAATAATATCTGCAGTACCTCTACCTAATAAAGCGTTATCTCCTGGTTCGGGGAATATACCCACACTTTTACTATCACGATAAACACCATTCTCATTCTTTAATGATTGTTGAGATTGGATTCTATCACCCGCGGCTAAATATTTTTTAGCCCCTTGATAAAATTCCTGAGGTAAATTCATTGGTGAAGAGAAAGGTCCTTGGATGTAGAATTTGTTATCAGAATCCGCATTTTTGTTCATATAAATGATATGAACGTATTCACCTGGTAATGGTGTTTGGCTAAAAAATAATGGTATAAAAGATAAAAAAACTAATGGGTCGATACTTGTCCATTTATATGCTGGTTTTAAATCAATTACATTACCCTCATCATCAATTTCTAAATAAGAATTATCAACACCGCTAATCAAATCCAATAAGTTCTTAGTCTCGGGTATAACTCTCAAACGACCTAACATCATTGGGTCTTGATTGTCATAAACAACACCGGGAAAAATTATTTGATGTCTATTTTGATTATCTAATTTCATTTTTTAGTTCTTGATTTATACTCTTTTAATACTGTGTTATATGTTACTTCTAATTTATCTAAATGTTCTGTTAATTTGATTAACGACTCTTTAGTATAATTAAAGTCTTCTTGGATAAAGTCCATGGCAAACTCTAAGTCTTTATTAGAATGTGACTTGTAGTCTTTAACAATTCGTAAAACTTTTTCAGCTTGTTCTTTTTTATTCATATTATAATTTTTTACCGTAAGCACTTGATGGTACAGTAAGTCCTGCTGGTGTCATGGTTAAAGCTCCAATCGCAATCTGAACTTTTCCATTTTCAGCTTCTTCATTACTCATCGCTTTCATTTGACCAAATATTTTTAATATATCTAAATTTGGACTACCGTCAGGCATAGGTCCTGTTGGTATTCCCAATTTTTGCATTTCTTCGATTGCTCCGATAAACGCTCTTGATTCTGAATATCCATCTAATAACTGAGAACCAAATAATATTGGTAATGGTATACTATTACCAAATCCCGTCCCCGCAATTTTTAGTAACCACAATATTTCATCAATAACACTTTTACATTTTCTCCAATCAGATATAAATTCAGCAATCACTAAAAGTAATTGTATTAACTTTAATATGATAATATATTTTTTACTTAACTTTTCTTTCGCAATATCTTGAATAATTGATTGTAATAAGTTCTTAATATCTTTTTTAATTAAATTAAATAATTCTTGAACGAATATCGCACCAATTTTTGATGTTAAATTAATAAAGAATGTTCTAAATTGTTTTGCAAAATCCATCAATGAATTTATTGAGTCCATAAACGTATTACCAATCGACTTTAACATTATGAAAATCGGTAATAATACTTTTGGTGAAATGACACTCATTAAAATTCCGTTAACCATTAACTTAACAAAATTAAGGTCTAATTCTGCTTTGATATTACCTTCAATAGCAAATCCCGCCCACGCAGGATTATTCACCATAGTTTCAGTCAATGAATCCGCCGCAGCAACCAAATCACTATCAGGTACAAAATTTAATTGACCTAACCCATCAATAATTTCTTCAAAATTAACGGGTAATTTAACATTCTCACAACTCAAAAACTCAACAACACCATTCTTAACATTAGTTATTCTTTGTTCAATATTTCTTAAGTCAATTTCATTAAATTCAAAAAAAGAATCGTCAATACCGTCTAATTCTGCAATTTTAGCAATACCACTAACATCAATTTCTTTAGTATTGTCAAAACATAAACCCAATACTCTTTGGATTATTGCTGAGAATTTAGATACGTCATCAGTTTGAGTAATACCAACATTTCCCGATATTGATAAACAACCACTTAATGATTCCATTATGTATGCCATAATATTTGTGAAATCAACAACCTTGATTGTTTTGTAATAATCTTTAAGAAAGGTACCAACTTTATTAATGTTATTGGCTCTATTATATAGTGTTACTTTGTACCAAGGGCCAGTTTCACCAATATTATTAAATTCGACGTATTGAATATCAAATAGGTCTTGACCTGACGCTCCTTTATATGGTTGACCATTATCTACGGTATATGGGTTACCCGTCTGAATTAACTGATATAATTCTTTATTCATTGAGAATGGTGGTACTTGGACTACTATAGGTGCCTTTTCATACAAAACTTTACCATCATCACTATTTGGGTCTTTTTTTAGTAAATTAATTAAATCGATTGAACTTACTTTAATATATAAAACTTGTTGTGTAAATGTTTGTTGTTCATCACAACCAACAGCATTAAGAGCTTCTTCATTAAGTAATTCAGCGATTTTTGGTTCGATATTCTTAATAGTTTTTAGTAATAACTTTTTAACGTAGGCGATTGAATTACTACCCTTACCACCAGTAACATTGTTAATATCTAACAACTGCTCAAACTGAGTTTTAATTTCTCTTTGAAATCTTTTTTGTTGTTCCTTAACTTGATTTAATGACTTAGTTAAATCTTGTTTCTTATTCTCGAAAGATTCACCGGCACTCTTAACCGTGTCGTCATATTGCGTCTTTAACTCCTTATAAGCCTTAGACGCCTCAATTTTCTTCTGAGCTTCTTTATAATCAAGATTAAGGTCAACTGATGCCATTATTTACCCATTTTATAATTTTCGTCTTTATTCATATCCTTTTCAATAAGACTCTGTAACACGTCATCATCCATGCCTAAATCGGCAATAGAGAACGATTCGTTATTGCTACTTGAATTGGATTTTTCCCAAATTGACGATTGTAATTTAGATAGTGTTAATTTCTTCTCAACACAGTCGTTGATTATCTTTTGTTGTTTCTCAATAACAGGTCCGATTAGTGTCATATCTTCGGGTTCCTTCATCATCGATAACATCTTATTCTGTATACGAATTGCTGTATTTCTCTGCTCAACTAATTCGTTGTATATTTCTTGCATAAGAGACAACATGGACTCTTTTGTAAGATTAATCTGTTTTTTCTGAGGTCTTGCCATACTAATAAATATAAAAGTAGATATTTTATTTAACCATCTTTTGTATTAGACCTGTATACATAACCTTATACCTCTTCATTGACCCCCTAATTTCTTTGGTGGTTAAATTAGTCATTTCACGTAATGTCAATAAGATAATATTTTTATTAAATTTGTTATTGTCATTACCAATAAAGATTTGTTCATAGTCTTTAAAAATATCATATAAAGCGTGTCCTAACTTTAACTCATTTTCATTTAATGGTTCTGTTTCTAAGAAATTATCTAACTCCTCCAAAAACCTTTTAATAACTTTTTCGGAATCTAAATTATCACCATCAATATGATACGCAAATTCTTCACTATTTTCTAAATTTGAAGATATGTCTTCGTAGGATATTTTACGATTAATTTCTTTTTGGTCTTTGATGATTTGACCCATCAAATAGTTCTTACATATTGTACCAAAGTAAGAGTAAGCCTTCTTTTCTTTAGAAGGCTTAAACTTTTCTATTTTGGTCATTAAGAATGAGTGAGTATCCACATGTATCTCTTCAAAGTCCATGTCTTTTCGGTACAATTTGTATCTTCTAATAATTGAAGATATCATTTTGTCTAAAGGTTTCCTCAAAAACTCATTATAAATTTTATTTCGTTCTTCGTAAGTGGTTGCTTCTAAAAATCTAATAACAGCTTGTTCCTCGGCAACGTCGAAATAATTTACTTGTTTTGGTTTTCTACCTTTCTTTTTTAACTCAACATTTGTTTCACTTGTTAAATTATTACTTTCAATCATTAGACCTGTTGAGGTTCAAACTTTATGGCTCTGTCATGAATAAAGAAATATTCTTTTTTAGCCGAGTCAATCCAGAATTTAACCTCTTCTTCAGTTAATCTGTCTTCACCATTTTTGTAGTTCCAAAAAATAGAACCATCACGTAAGTTAGTGTGTTTATAACCAATACGAGGAATTGACATTACTCTGATTGAGTTGTGAGTTAATCTTAAAAGTAATTCGTATCCGAATGTAAGTTTGAATGATGGTTTAAATAACCCAAAGTCTAAAAACGCCGACTTTTTGATAACCATTCCTGATGTTTGGAAGTTTTGATAGTCGTGTAGAGTTTCGTTTGTTAAGATACCCATTTCAGGGGTAAAGTTTGCTGCGAATGTTGCTTCGTTTGTAAAACCTGCGAATTTACCTTGAGCGTCAGTATCAACCACGATAGGTAAAAATACTTGAGTATCAGGATACGCTTTTGAATACATATCAACATTTTTAAACCAAATACTTGAGTACTCATCATCAATCTCAAAAAATGAAATCCACTCTGATTTAGCCTCTCTAGCACCATGATTAATTTGTGCGGAATAATTGGGTTCTTTGTCCCAAGAAATCATTCTCACATTTAAATCACCAAAGTCAAAACCTTTAATGTAATCAACCAAGTATGTTTCAGGTGTGTGGACAATAATCAACTCACTGAAACCCATTTTTTGAATCTTTAACGATTCAATACATTTTTCAAAATATTCAGTAAACCCGTTAGATTTTCCTGATTTAATCGGTAAAATAACCGAAACGTCAAATTTGTTTGTACTTTCCATAATATTATTCAATTGTTTGTAGTTTAGATAGTTGTTCTTCAAAAGATTCTACTCGTTTATTAATGTAACCCTCAAATAGAGAAACTGCCACTTTTTCAAACTCTTCTTTTGTTGATTGATTCTCAACAGTTTTTAACATCTCATCAATCATTGTTGGGTTGATGTTATCCTCTAACCAATTTTGGACGAAGTCTGCAACAAAATCAACTATCTGTACTTTGTTGTTAATCCAAATACCGTTATCCTCATTAATCCAAGTAGGGACCATGTTAGGTACTAAACCCAAAACAGGTACACCTGACTTCATTGCTTCTAATGGGAATGTACCATAAGAACTTGTCTCATCTACCCAAACGGCCAAACAAGACTCTCTAAGTGCGTTTCCAAATTCTTTTTCAGATAAACCTCTCATATCTCTAAAAGTAACCCATCTATATTGGGGGAACTTAATGTAGAAAGACTTAATCATATTGATAGCATCTCTTTGTTCTCTTGTATGAACAGCGATGATTGGTTTCGCGGGTAACTCTCCTTTGTAAAAATTATCTGAGATAAAAGGTTTCAAAATATCATAAGAAACATTCTTCATAATCTCTTCAAGATATTCTTGTTGTCTTTCCGATGTTGTAATACATTTAAAGAAACCTAATTGTGACCAAGTTTGACCTGGTTGTAATGTTTCTAAAATGTGGTCATAAGCCTGACTCAATACAATTTTTCCACAAGGTAATTTAGAAATTTGTGACATCACAAAACCATATAACTCAGGGATTACAATTAAGTCTTCAGGTGAAACCTCAAGATTTTGACCCTCAATTGCTTTATGTGGTAGTGTTGTCATATATTCCTCACCCAACCAAGTTGAAACTCCAAAATAATCTGGTTTCTCATGTAAGATAATTGGGTTATACCCCGCGTTTAAAAGTGCCATACCCAAGTTGTAGATGTAAGCAACTGATGCTTTGGCGTTACCTCTTGTATCCTGAACAATAAGATAAATTCTTGAAGTTTTATCTTTCATGTTCTGAATAGATTTTTCTAATTTAGAAATTTGCTCTTGATTCATAATTTTAATATTTGTTTAATAATTGTTTGTTTATTAAAGTGTTAAATGCCAATTTAAATGGTATTGTAATCTCGGAACTTTTATCACCTAATGTTTCATCAATATCCCCACCCTCCATAAGGACTTCAATCATTAATTTTATGGTGTCGTATTTTACAATACTAATGTGAGCTTCACTTGGTGTTTCACCTGATGAGGGAGTTTCGTTTTTAATTTGGATATACTCATCAATTTTGTCTAAATCCAAATAATAATATTCTCCTAAAATTTTTAACATACCTTTAGTTCTTTAAGTACTTCTTCAAGTTCCTTTATTGTGTTTATTTTATATTCCGACTCAACGTCTTGATTAAAATCTGTGACATATTTAATTAATATTTTGTCGGAAGGATGATTTAATAATAAGGCAGGGTTTGACGTAAGTAAAATATCAATTTCGTCCCACATTGAATTTAATGTTGACGTGCTATAAAATTTAACTTTCTCAAATTCACAACCAAACTTAGATAAGAAAAATAACGATGCTGGTTTTGATTTTCCTATCTCATCAGATACGATGATAAAATCATTATTATCTCGTAATCTATGATAAATGTCATTTAAATCATTAAACGTAGAATATTCTGCTGATTGGGAATGTCCAAATATTTCCATCGGAAATTCTTCATATAAAAATGAATATAATTCCTCATCATCTCTAAAAGTAAAATGGTTTTTAATTTCCAAAGAATTAATTGGTGTGGTGATTTTATACTCAAAATCGTCAGCATCTTCAATACCTTCAGTTTTATCTATCATAAACTTTTGATAAGTTTGTTCTATCTTACCTAAAGTATTCCGTAAGACTCCGTTAATTTCAATACCTATTCTCATATTAATATTCTTTTAGATGGTGTACCAACGTAAGTACCTGGTTCTATGATATGTTTTACAACACCGGCATTTAAACCAAGGGTAACATCATCACATATGTTTATCTTCTCTTTTATTGATGCGTTGGTACCAACATAAACTCTATCACCAATAACACAATTGCCCGATACGATGGACCCTGGCATCGCACTAAAATAATCACCAATAATAACGTCGTGACCTATTTGTGAGCCTCTATTTAATATCACATGATTACCCAATTTAATGTTTGTTGTTAATATTGTATTCGAACCTATAAAACAACCCTCACCAATCTCAATGTCATGAGACATAATTTGTGATGATGAATGAATGTGAGTGAAAAATTTAGTTTGTTTAGGTAATCTTTTTATAACATTTTCTCGGTCTTTAGGGTTAGCTATTGCGACAATAACTTCATACTCGTTAGGATTTAATTTTGATAATGGTAAACAATCGGTATTTTTTTCGTTGTACCATTCATCATCAACAAAAAATTTTAACCCTATTCTTTCCATTAAATCTAAAGAGTGGTAAACTTCACTCGCATGACCACCATATCCGATTATACCCTTTTTCATTTTTTATAAATTTCAAATTTAGATAAATCAGGATAAGGTAATTCCAAATCATCAATTTGTTTTTTATTACCATTTAAATCGTAGAATTGTGACATCATTAATAATCCTCTCGCAGCCAACTCGGGCATCATATAGAAATTCCAACCTAACATATCAAAATTATCATCATGATAAGAACATTCACGTCTTCCACTAAATCTGGCACGTTTAAACCATAACATCGCCTGATAATCATCGGTTATAATTGCACCACCCTTACTTAATTTCAAAGTCTTATAAGGACCTGTGAATGATAAACACATATGCGACTTTGGTATATACATGTCAGCAGTAAACCTCAGTGCTGAGTCCCAAACATTTGAACCTTTTAGTTGATAAGCACCTTTAATAGTGTTACCTTCTACTTTCTCAAAATTAACTTTTAACCCTGCGTGAATTATTTCGCAAGGAACTGAAGGATACGTTTTGGAAGGGATTGTGATTGTGTCGGTTTCAATTCTACCAACCACGTAATTTTCATAATACAATGCTAAAAACAAAGCGTTACTCATATTGTCTAAAGCAATTGCGTATGGTGCTCCTGTATAGTCACACAAAGACTTTTCAAAGTCTTCAGTTATTTTATGTACCCCTTGTGCCATGTTATTCTTCGTATCGTTTTAATAGTTTACTAATAAGTGGATTACGAACCACATCTTCAGGATTAAACTCAAATGTTCCCACATCATCAAGATTTTGGAATTTCTTAAGTGCGTCCCATAGTCCTGTCTGAGTTTTATCTTTATGTCTGTCAAATTGCTCTAAGTCACCTGAGATAAAGAATTTACTATTAAAACCAATACGGGTTAACAGAAGTTTCATTTGATTTGGTGTGGAGTTCTGAGCTTCCTCGAAGATAAGAATTGAGTTGTCGATGTTCATACCTCTCATATAAGCCAATGCAAATACCTCGATAACATCAATGTCTTTTAATTTCTCACGAGCATCTTTTCCGATAATCTTATTCATTAAGTAATACGTCGGGAAAATGTAAGGGTCTAATTTCTCTTCAACATTTCCGGGTAAGGAACCTAATTTTTCTTCCGCCTCAACCGCTGGTCTAACAATGATAATTTTCTCATAAGGGGTTGAAGGGTCTGATAACAAGTCAATTGCAGCTTTCATTGATATGTAACTTTTACCAACACCTGCAGGACCTGAACAGATTGTGATTTGGTTTTTGGTTAAGATATCATAATACTTTCTTTGACTTTCTGATAAGAATTTCTCTTTTGTTTTTCTTTTAATAATTTGTGAGATTAATTCTTTTCTACTAATAGTAGATTTAACTTCATTCTCCTTAGGAGTTTGAGTTGACTGTTTTCTACGTCGTTCTGTCATATTATTTAATTAAGATTTATTCTAAAAAATACTTCATAATATAGAAATGTGAAGGGTAAAATTTTTACCTCAATTGGTTGTAGATTGAAAGTACTTTATCTATTTTAAGATGTGATTTTGAGTTTTTGTAACACTCAACGGCAAATAATCCATCGGCTTCATATTTTGTTAATTCCCATCTTATATCACCAATTAATTCTCTGGTTAAGATAAAATTGTGACTATCAATTTTTTGATATTTCACATCACCCCTTAATCGTAATCTACCTTTTTTGTCGTTCTGTTTAAAACTAATAAAATCGTTGGTTAAATCCTTAATGGATTCCCACAATTCAGGGTGTATTAAAGTATCATCATCATTAAAGTATACATACCCATTAGTTATCAAATCAATTGCGAAATTTTTTTGTGAATTACCAAAACTACTTTTAGGGTCCTTATGATTATAAAATTCACAATTATTTGGTATCGTAATCCCATTAGGGTTATCTAATCCATCATGAACCACAATCCACCTGTAATTTTCTTTAGGTATATTAATACTTTCAGATATTTTATTTAGGTTATTTGGCCTACTACAAGCGGTGATAATATTGATAAACATTACTTAATAAAATTAAAATATTGAGTAAGTTTACGTTCATTGGTTTGGATATACGGGAAAAGTCTTTCTTTAAAATCTAGTTGTAATTTGGATATGTTTTCAGAATCCTCATTACGAGTTTGACTTTCATAGTGATAAGCGACTAATGACCCATCATAATAATTCTTGAACCCCATTGTTATACATCTGAGATTTAACTCAACGTCCTCAAAACAATTTATATATTTTTCATTAAAACCTCCACATAATTTAAATGTATTAACACCAATCATTAATAACGCGGCCGTTGAACCAACAACCTCTTTTATTCTAGGGGTAAATGAGTAATACGATTTAATATTTGAGTGTGTTACATGAAGTTGTTTTTTTGGTGTAACAATTAACTCAATACCATCGTGTTGAATTGTGTTGTCTTCAAAATGTAATCGACACCCAACAGTACCGACTTTATTCTGAGTTTTGAACACCCTTAACATTCCATAAACAACATTATTTGCTAACTTAACATCGTTATTACAGAACAATAAATGTGAGTGTTCTCCACTAACGTGGTTATTAACTACATCATTATTAATCTTTGCAAAGTTGTAATAATCGTATTCGATAACAGAAACATTATTATATTTTTCTGACAAATACTTTATACGTGTTTTTTCATCGTCGTTAGAACCAGTGTCGGCAATAAAAATATTAAAGGTGTTTGGGTCACAATACTCAAAGAAAGACTCAACACAATTAGTAACCAAATCCGATTTGTTTTTTGTTGGTATGATTACAGCAACTTTACCAATATTTTTGATAGGTTTACCCGTAATTTTAGGAACGTAAATACTGTTTGGTTTCAAGTCTAATGGCAAATGAGACGAAAACTTTTCTAAAAATTTAGTTTTACTTTCAAAAAATTCTTCGTTTGGTTTACCAATTGATTCGTGAGTAATTTCAAATGAGAATGTGACACCAATCTTAACACCCTCAAGATAATTATTAAGACAAAATGTGTGGTCGTAAAAATGAAAACGACCTATAGTTTCATCAAAATTATGTTTGATTTTAGTTTTATCAAAAGAAATAAATAAACCATCAATAGTAACAACAGGGACAACATGGTCAAATTTTGACGAATATTTGTTAGTCCACTTCTTTTGACCTGGCGGTTGATGGTTTACATGACCGACCATCGTTTGGTTCATTCTCTCCCAATAAATTCCTGTCTCAGGAAAATAAGCCGAACCGGCTTTACCAATTATACTGAAATCGGGATGATTAGAAAAATCATTTAATAATTCCTTACCCCAATTCTTACTTAATTTTATATCGTTATGGACACAACAAACTATATCGTATTTTGATTGTAGAATACCTTTATTGTACACCTCAGCCAATGAGTATTGATTAAAGTTTTCGAACTCTAAAATCTCAACATCCTTTAACCCAACATTTTGTAACAAATGTTGTCTAAAATTGTTATTGTAATCTTTGTCTTTGTGTGTAGAATAAATTATTGTAATCATTATATACCTGTTGAACCAAATCCTTTATCGTTTCTGTCTTTATTTGAAACGGTTTCTCTTTCATCTAAATCAACCCATCCTCCGTTAACTACAGGACATAAAACAGCTTGACCGACTTTCATACCTTTGGTAATTGTTACCTCATGATTATTTGTGTTAAAAACAATCACTTTTACTTCACCTGTATAACCATTATCCACAGTGCCCGGTGAATTTAATACCATGAGACCTTGATTAATTGCTAAACCACTTTTTGACCTAACTTGAATCTCATATCCGTCTTTGATGTCAAAGGACAACCCTGTTGGGACCAAGGCTCTTCCAAACGCATCTATTTTAACTTCTTCAACAGAATGTAAGTCAAAACCTGAATCTGAACCGTAATTGTACTTTGGGGTAAAAGCATCGGGATGTAATTTAGTAAAACCTAATTCTAATTTAGGTTTGTAATTTCTCATGTCTTCGTCTAATTTTTCTAAATCCAAATTAAACTCATCCAAAATTGCCGTATAATCTAAATTTGAATCTTCCGCCTCATCAATCATTTTTTGTAATTCACGAGCCTTTGATTCTAAAAATCCTAAATCTTTTGAGTCCATTATATTAACCCCTTTAATTTTTTGATAATGTCAACTAAAACAACAACGTCTTTTTCACAATATTCTGCAATTTCTTTTAACATATTTTTGTCCCAATATGCCTCATGTACTTTAGCTCCGGTAACCTCACCATCTTTAGGTGTTGGGATATCTAAACAACTACACAACAAATCTAAAGAACCGATTGAAGTGTAAGCACCATATTGCCAAATTTCTTTGGTGTCAATAGCTTTAACCTCCCAAGGTTTAGTGTCGTAAGCAGGAAGAATCTTCGACGGCATAATCCCGTTGATAATCATACGTTTTGCCAACATAGGAATATCAAAGTTTTTAAGGTTATGACCACAAAGATAAAAATCCAACTTGTGACATCTATCTAAAAGATTTTTAACATCCATTAGTAATTTTGTTTCATCATCACCTGAGAATGTTTGCATTTTAATTTCACCACTATCCAATACGAATGCCATGGTAACACAAACAATTTTGGCAAATTCAGGAACCAACGCGGTTCTCTTTCTAAAAACCTCATTAACTCTAGCGTCAGACTCTATTTTAGTCTTAGGAACAATTATGTGGTCTTCGGGGAATCTTTTTTGAAACCAATCAAAGTAATTACGGAATTGCTCGGCAACTCTCGGACTACTTTTTTTACATGTATCGTAGTCTTTACAACCACCAACAGTTTCGATGTCCAAAAATAAAATTTTGGTTAAAGGTATATTAATCATATTATTTAATTAAAGATTTGTAAAATTCTGCTCTATTAATTGTTACATTTTTCAAGTGATATTTGTCTTTAACGGTTTCATAAAGACGTTCACCCATATCGGTAATTAAGTTAGGGTTTAAAACTAATTTCTTAATAAACTTAGACCAATCTGAATGATTTCTATTTTCACCTACCAACATCGCGTTACCATCAACATACTCACCATTTTTCAAACAATGTTTCAAATCAATCGTGTAAGGACCAATTTCTGATGCGATTAACGCTTTCTTATAAAATCCCGCCTCAATCACTTTAAGTTGTGATTTCATTCTATTGAACACATGGTTTTTGATTGGTGCCAATGAAATATCAAACTTAGAATAATTCATAGCATATGAGGTTACGGGTTTTGTCCAAACTCTTTCATAAGGTAATGTGATGTCTGACTTATACTCAGCTTCACGGTATTCCAATAAAAACTTTTTATAGTTATCATCAATAATACGATAATTGTCCGTAAAGATTTGTTCATACTTAGCCCAAACTGTTTCGTCAGGTCTAATATCACGTCTTCTTTGTTCACCTGTTTTAGGGTTAATTTCTGTTACAGAACCACGAGTATCAAAACCACAAATAACGTATTGAACCTTACTATTGATTTCGGTACCTAATTTTGAAACAAACCCATTCATCAATTGTAAATCGTGAAGGTGTGAGGAACCACCTAACCACCCAACTCGGATTCTGTCAGATTCTAATGTTGGTTGTTTAAACTGAGGTTCATCAGGATTAATTGCATTGGGGAAAATAACCACATTTTTATTAAACTTTCTAATTTCGTTTGCAAAAATTTCAGTTGTGGTTGTAACATAATCAGCTTCACGTAAATTATTCACAATCTTTTCGTGAATTTTGTTTTGTATGATTAGTTGATAAATCGGGTGTTCTTTTGTTGGTAACCAATAGTCGTCAATATCGACAATAACAACAATACCCATACTTTTTAAATGTCGGATAAGTTGAGGTGTTTGGTCGTAATTACCCCCAACGTTTCTATGAATGTGAACAATCTGATATTTCTTCCAGAAGTTAGGGTCATTTAATTTTGGTTCGTAGTCAATGTCTACGTGAAAATCGTCAGGGTATAAATTTTGTAAGAAAATATGTGGGTCTATTGACCTAAATTTACCTACACCCGTCTTATCTGACGGTAATACTAATACATTAATTTTTTGACTCATAATAAGAATATATGAGGAAATATAACAAGGTTGAGTAGAAATATCAACCTATATTGCAAAAATAAACCCCCACCGTTAGATGAGGGTTCGCAAATGAATCGTAAGGACAAAGGTTACTTCAACTTCTTAATTTTGGTAACATTACCTTCAAATAAATGTTTACCAACTTTAAAAGAAAAAGTTTCGTTTGTTTTTTGTGTTGATTCTGAAAGTATACCATTTTCAGTTAACACTTCTTTCACAACTTCTTTTAACATAGCTCTTAAAGAACTATTGTCAACGGTACTTTCATTAACAACTTGTCTTTGTTGTCTTTGTACTGGTGTACCAATTTGTTTACCACTAGGGTCAGTGTTCATCAATCTCGCAGCCTTATCAATTAAATCGTTAGATAACGTTGGGCCACCCATGCTATTTGGTTGAGCAATAGGATGTTCAATCATTAATTGTTTAATTTCATCTGGTAATTTTGAAGACATGATTCTATCTTGAGTCATCGGTTGTCTACTTTGTTGTTGTGGGACAGATGCTTCTTGAACCATCTCTTGAGGTAAATTATACGTTGCTTGTGGAGCGTCGTAGTTTTCTACCATCGGTGTATTGATAACACGGGTACCTTCGCCAGCTCTTGGCATTTGTTTGTGTTTTTCCATAATGGCTTTTGACACCATTAGTTTTTTTATAAAATCGTCTTCTGCACTCATATTATGTTTTTATGTTGTAGGGTTATTATCAAATACTGCGTTAATAATAACTCTTGTCATACTTTTATCACCATTTGGGTTGTAACCAGGTTTCATTTCACTAAACTTTTCACCCGTTGGTTTAAAAGATAAGATTTTATCCGCTCTGAACATCCTCCATCCTGGTATTGGTTGTTCACCTTTGTAAGCCGTGTGAGATGCACCTTCACTATCCCAAGCTCGTAATACAGGGTTACCTGCCTTACTATAACCAAAACACACAGGTTCAATCTCACGTAGACCTCTACCACCTGGTTCATCACCATCGTAGTAAATTACTATCTTATCTTTGTTTTTAATAGCATTAACAATTGAGTCAACTGACGCTATTTCTAAGATAAGGGATTTAACTGTGTTGTAAAGTTTCATTATGCACTAGGTGTTGTGTATGGTTTGTCAGGTTGAAATTCGTTAATAACAATTTCAGTTTTTCTTTCAATAATGTCTTGAATTGCTCCTGCACTTAAATTATAAACATCTAAGAAATTACCAGTACCTTTACCTTGTGAGTCACCGTCAGCGATAGCATCTTTGTTGACTGAAGAGTATTGGTTAGTTGGTTTATAATCATTCTTAGGGATTAATTTTTGTCTTTCCATGTCAGCAATCGCAGATAAATCATTCTTTGGTTGCTCAAAATTTAATGGTTCGTAATTTGCCATGTTATAATAGTTTTTTGATTAGGTCGTTTATCCTTTTTAGGCTTTCTGTTATCTCAACGTTATATCCGTCAGTTGGTGAACTATGACTCTTACTTGGTCTGTTCATCGTGTTAAGGGTGTTTTTTTCGTGTGGTTGGAGGTATTGGTTAGGTAATACTTCTGATTTTATTTCTTTACCCATACTAACATTATTTCTCATCGAACCTAATGTATTTTCCACCCAGTTCTTAACGTAGTGTCCACCATTTAAAATATATGGTAAATCATTTTCGTTTCCGTTAAACTTATCAAACCAATTTTTCATTCGTTTAAGTTGTTGATAAGTAACTTCTCTTGAATCACGTAATTCTTGGTTTCGTTTATAACCTTCAGTTGTTTCATCTGCACCTGACGCAGATTCAAAACACTGTTGTAAATAATTTACAACATCTTCAGGTAACTCAACTTTATTTCCGTATAAATCTTTATTCACCTTTTTTAAGGATGTTAATTAGTTTATTAATACTAATACCTTCTTTATCCGCCAACTTCTTAATAGACTGAAGATTTTTTGTCAGTATCTTACTAATAGTAGTATCTTTTCCAACAACGTCACCACCTTCTTTAGATTTTTTAGTTAAAATATCTTCAACCATTTTAACCATCTCTCTTTTTTGTTTTTCTTCGATGGTTTCTTTTTCAGACAAACGTTGTTTTAAAACTCGTTTACCGTTCTTATCGGTTTTTGGTTTAACACCTTTAATTTTACCAAACTGCTCAGTTCGCTCAACAGGATTTTCAACACCCATCTTTTTTAATGTTTTAACTGAGTTTTTGAAGTCCATATCTTCAGTTTCTTCATAACCAAACGCATCTGAGAAATCAACCTCAGATAATACATCGTCTTGCTCATCTTCACTCTCACCCCAATATACACGATAACCTCTAGTAATAGGGTCGTTGGTAACTCTTGTTGCTGCAATAGTTTGGTCCATAGTTTTATGAGGGGTTAATGTTAGATTTAAAATTGGTACTCTTGAGCCTAACATCGTTCCGTCCTCATCAACTAATTCGGAAACCTCACCAGATTTTTTAACAGATTTAATTTCTTTCTCAACCTCTTTGAAAGAGGGTTTAGATTTGGCGTTCATTACTTTCTTAATAATGTCTTTAACTTTTTTAGAATCTTTTTTATCAAAATCAATTTTGTTGTCAGACTTACGAGATTCGGTTAAAGTGTCTGCATATGAATAATATAAAGAAATTTTATCACCTCTATCTTTTAAGAAGAAGTAATAATTATCACTGAAGTATTCTTTGTTGAAATTTATCATGTCAGTTTTTACAATAAATACTTCGGTTTAGAGTATTTATCATAAAAAAGATGGCGAGACAAAATATTAATCAATATGTTCGTCCTAATTGGCAACTGATTGAATCTTTGGAGATTAATGACTTCTCCTTGACATCAGATGAAAAGGACTATAATGAGGAAGTTGTTTTCTCACCATATTTGATTGCTCAAACATATGGTAATAAATTACCTGTGTATATCGACATCAATAATCCTTTAACCGTACAACCCCTAACATTAAACTATAAACAATATAACGAGAATAACATTTTTGTTTCTCAAAACTATTATAACCCTGAAGAAAAGGATTTAAGTTGTTATAGTTCTTCAACATCTTGTGATATTGGTTTAACAGGAATTGATAATGGATTGGTTGACCAAATGACGGGTCAGACAATTTATTTTACAAACGGATTATATTCTGACTACTTGAAATTTAGTCGAATGTATTACGACAGACGATTTAAAATGTTCCAAGTAACAGGTCACACCAACTCACCAAACGTAAGATTTTCAGGTTTTGATAAAACAGTTCTTTACGAGGTTGTAAGTAAATCAAACCCCCAATTTGGTAAGTACCATGAATTATATGGTGGTTTTTATCAAGGGTTCTATAAGTTGTTTGGTTACGATTACGACATCTTACCTGACCGAATGAATAAAGGTTGGTCAGTTGAAATGATTTTACGTCCTCGTTTGTTTAATGAATACTTCCCAAGTTCAGGTGAAACAACATTAAATCAGATTTACCCAAATAATAAAAATACTTTCTTTTATTTTGGTACTCGTGCTGAAAATAAGTTCCATCACCACGCATCGGGCTCACCATTATGTTTCTCTTCATACACAAGAGTAACATCAGGTTTAACACAATTAGAAACGTGTGCGTGTTGTAATAAAACGATTACAAATAGTCGTTGTATTTTTGTTTACCCACCAAGGTCGGTAAATGGTGTACACGACCCCCATGTTAATTATGGTTGTAATCAATGTCAGGGTGACCCCCAACAACAAATTAGTTGTGGTTGTGGGTGTAACGAATTACCTTGTGAAACTTGTGGTTGGGAATGTCAAACACATAATTGTCCTACGGTTATTATGCCAACACCAACCCCAACACCATCACCAACGCCATTACCCGATTGTCATATACCACCAGTTTGTACACCAACATGTACAGATTGTCAAGAATGTAAAGGTGATGATTGTAATAGTTGTTCATCAGGATTTACATCAATTGAGGATACTTGTGAAAAAGACCCACTATGGGATTCGTTGTCAAACGCATTTTCATTAAGATTATGTGGTGACCCTAAGAATCCGTCAATAGGTGTGAGAATGTTAAAATTCACGGGTGATTGTCAAACAACGGGAACTTGTGAGAATACTGGTACAACATTCGTTACAGGTTGGACAATTTTTGATTATTGTACACCACCAATTTATCCGACTTGTTATCAAGAGAATCCTGCGTGGTTAGAACAAGAACACTGGTTCCAAGTCAATGTAGTATGGGAAAGATACACCTATTTAGATATTTGTGATTTATGGTGGAGAGGTGGTCTTGGTGATATTACCAAATTCTATTATTTAGAATCGTTGGCAAATAATGCAGTGTCGTTAATTACGGTACCATATACCTCAGCTCACGACCCTAAAAAACCTGCTCAGATTGAACAAGTACAATTGAATGATAAGTGGGCTTTAGAGAAACCATTAAGAGAAGGTAGATTACGAATATATATTAATGGTAAGATATTCCACACAATTGAAAACTTTGAAGAGATTATTCCTCGTGGTTTAAATACTGATAAGGAAAGACAAATTGGTGTACCATTTAATATCTCATGGGGTGGGGGAACTCAAGGTTTACGTGAAAACTTAACTTTCTCGTCAATAACATTACCTCACGGTCCATATATCCAAGACCCTGAAAATTTCCCTGTGAATGATTTAACGGGAACAACATTTAATGGGTTAGATAATCACATTTTAATTGAGCAGAATTTTGCGGGAACTTTTGAAGGCTCAATTTCACAATTTAGAATGTATGTTGAACCATTGTCAGCACCTGAAGTTAAACACAACTTCAAATTACTAAAAGATAAATTTTACATGTTTAATCCTGATTGCCCCGATTGCTCAACGGCAATATGTCCACCAGATGATTTTACATATACAATAACAGGTTAATATAATGTCATCAATTATAGTTAGTAGTTCAAATTATGAAGGTTATTTTGCGGAGATAGTTTTTAAACCGTACAATGAAGAAATTGCTATCAATTTAGGTGTACATCAATTACCTTATTCATTTGACGCATCATTACTCGAACCACCAAGAGAAGTATATGGAACATATTCTATGGCAGTTTCTTATCAGGGTGATTTATGCCCTGTAATATTAGAGGTTCCTAATCCGACACCAACCCCAACACCAACCCCAACATCAACGTCAACACCGACACCAACTCCGTCAGCAACACCTACATTAACACCAACAAAGTCTTTTGACCCTTGTCAACCATTAACCCCAACACCAACAAATACACCAACAATATCATCAACACCAACGATGACTCCAACCCCAACAGGAACATGTAATAACCCGTGTGGGTGTCCTGAACCGACAAAACCAAAACCTACAAGAACGACAACCTCAACACCAACTCCTTCATCATCGGGTTGTTAATCATTTTTTTACTTAAAATTTTAAGTTTGGGGTATTCATTTACCTCATCAATTGTATTTATATATTAAGATGAGTACAATAGAAATTTACGCGATATCGGGAGTCACATTGCCTTATGATGTCTACGCTTGTGATGTCTACGGCAATCAATGTGTTTTAATCAGTACGATTAACAGCCCCGTACCTCCTGTAATTACTCTAACGTTACCATCTCAATTTGATTCAGCACCCGCGATTGGATTGAAAATAATTGATTCTGCGGGATGTCAAAAATTTGGAGTATTAAACTGCGAAGTTAATAAAGGTAAGATTTACGAAAGTGGTGAAATCTTTATTTTCCAAGACGGTGATATTTATATTTTTGAGAACCAATAAAATTTGAAAAGAAGTATAGAAAAAAACACATAAAATGCCAAATTATCAAAGACTTACCGACCGAGTACTCGCAACAGGTGTTTCAGAGAATGACATTATTCACATAGTAATAACAGGTGATACGTCCCAAAACCCTGCAGGTTCATCCTATAAAGCAACTATTAGACAAGTTGCCGACGCATTATCTTTAGGAGGAACTTCGGGAACTAGTGGTTCTTCAGGTACATCTGGCTCAAGTGGTACAGGATTTCAATGGGAAGGAGGATGGTTATCATCCTCTAACTATTATATAAACGATGTAGTTTATTACGAGGGTAGTTCATACATAGCCTTAACAACAATTACTTCAGGTGGTGACACCCCTGATGTTAACCCTAATTGGGATTTAATGTCTGAAGGTTCTATTGGAACTTCAGGTACAAGCGGTATTGACGGTACGAGTGGTGTTAACGGTACTTCAGGAACAAATGGTAGTTCAGGTACTAGTGGTACTTCAGGAAGTGCTGGTTCATCAGGTACAAGTGGAACATCAGGAAGTTCGGGTACAAGTGGTAATTCAGGAACATCTGGCTCATCAGGAACTAGTGGTGTTAGTGGAACATCAGGAACAAACGGTAGTTCAGGTACTTCAGGTTCGAGTGGCGTTAGTGGAACATCAGGAACATCAGGCTCAAGTGGAACTTCGGGTACTTCAGGTTCGTCAGGAACTAGTGGTAGTTCAGGTACTTCAGGTAGTTCAGGAACAAGTGGTTCTTCAGGCTCAAGCGGTACTTCAGGTAGTTCAGGAACAAGTGGTTCTTCAGGCACAAGCGGTACTTCAGGCAGTTCAGGAACAAGTGGTTCTTCAGGAACTTCAGGTACTGATGGTAGTTCGGGTAGTTCAGGTACAAGTGGTACTAACGGTTCAAGTGGCTCATCAGGTACTTCAGGTACTAGTGGTACTGACGGTAGTTCAGGGTCAAGCGGTACGTCAGGGACTGATGGTTCATCAGGTAGTTCTGGAACATCAGGAACAGACGGTAGCTCAGGGTCAAGCGGTACTAGTGGAACAGATGGTTCTTCAGGAAGTAGTGGTACTTCAGGCACCGATGGTTCTTCAGGTACCGATGGTAGTTCAGGAACATCTGGTTCAAGTGGTATAAGTGGGGTTGACGGAACTTCAGGTTCATCAGGAACAAGTGGGACTGATGGTTCATCTGGTACAAGTGGTATCTCAGGTACTAGTGGTACTGATGGTTCATCAGGAACTTCAGGGTCTAGCGGCTCTTCAGGAACGGATGGTTCGAGCGGTTCATCGGGAACTAGTGGTACTGACGGTAGTTCTGGCTCTTCAGGAACAAGTGGAACCGATGGTTCTTCAGGAAGTAGTGGTACTTCAGGTACAGACGGTTCAAGTGGAACATCAGGAACTAGCGGAACAGATGGTAGTTCAGGTTCTAGCGGTACTTCAGGAACTGATGGTAGTTCAGGTTCTAGCGGTACTTCAGGAACTGATGGTAGTTCAGGTACTGATGGCTCAAGTGGTAGTTCAGGTACTAGTGGTACTGACGGCTCATCAGGTACTAGCGGTACGAGTGGGACTGATGGTTCTTCAGGTACTAGCGGTACGAGTGGGACTGACGGCTCATCAGGTACTAGCGGAACATCAGGTTCAAGCGGTATAAGTGGTGTTGACGGAACTTCAGGTTCATCAGGTACAAGCGGTAGCTCAGGTACTTCAGGTACTGACGGCTCAAGTGGTTCTTCAGGAACAAGTGGAACGGACGGTAGTTCGGGTACTAGCGGTACGAGTGGGACTGATGGTTCTTCAGGTACTAGCGGAACAAGTGGTACTGATGGTTCTTCGGGCACTAGTGGAACTTCAGGAACCGACGGTAGCTCAGGTTCAAGTGGTACTTCGGGTACCGATGGAAGTTCTGGCACGTCAGGAACTAGTGGTACGAGTGGGACAGATGGTTCGTCAGGAACTTCAGGAACTTCAGGTACTGACGGAAGCTCAGGTACAAGTGGTACTAGCGGTACAGATGGTTCTTCTGGTACAAGTGGAACTTCAGGTACGGATGGTTCATCAGGGACTAGTGGAACTTCAGGTACGGATGGTAGTTCAGGTTCTTCAGGAACGAGCGGTACTGATGGTTCATCAGGTACTAGCGGAACATCAGGTTCTTCAGGAACAAGTGGAACTTCAGGAACTGACGGTTCAAGCGGAACATCAGGTACAAGTGGAACTGACGGAAGTTCAGGTACATCTGGAACATCAGGAACTGACGGCTCTTCAGGTACTTCTGGTTCATCAGGCACTTCAGGTACTGACGGAAGTTCAGGTTCTTCAGGAACAAGTGGTACTGACGGCTCAAGCGGTACATCTGGCACTTCAGGTACTGATGGTAGTTCAGGTACATCAGGAACTAGCGGAACTGATGGTTCATCAGGAAGTAGTGGAACAAGTGGTACAGATGGTTCATCAGGAAGTAGTGGAACAAGTGGTACAGATGGTTCATCAGGAAGTAGTGGAACTTCAGGAACCGACGGTTCAAGCGGCACTTCAGGAACTAGTGGAACAGATGGTAGTTCAGGTTCGTCAGGAACTAGCGGTACTGATGGTTCTTCGGGAACAAGTGGGACTAGCGGAACTGACGGTTCATCTGGAACGAGTGGAACTTCAGGTACAGATGGTTCTTCGGGTACTAGCGGTACAAGCGGAACAGATGGTTCTTCGGGTACTAGCGGTACAAGCGGAACAGATGGTTCTTCGGGTACTAGCGGTACTAGCGGAACTTCAGGAACAGACGGTTCAAGCGGAACTTCAGGTACTAGCGGAACATCAGGTTCAAGCGGAACTTCAGGTACTAGCGGAACATCAGGTTCAAGCGGTATAAGTGGTGTTGACGGAACTTCAGGTAGTTCAGGTACGTCAGGCTCATCAGGTACTAGCGGAACAAGTGGTTCTTCTGGAACTTCAGGTAGTTCAGGAACAAGCGGAACAGATGGCTCATCAGGAACAAGTGGTTCAAGCGGTACATCAGGTACTAGCGGAACTGACGGTTCAAGTGGGACATCAGGTTCATCGGGTACAAGTGGAACCGACGGTTCTTCGGGTACAAGTGGTAAAGATGCAAATTGTTTTGAGTATAATATGATTACGTCAACCCCAAGTTCAAATGGGGAGGCAACTACAAACAATAATGCTGACTTTACTTTAGTAACACAATTAAAATTCTACACAACCGATAACAACGGAAACGATTTAACAAGTTTCTGGACTAATTTAGGTGTAGGGTCTATTATCAATATTAAAACAGGTAGTGGTACTTATTCGTACAGCACTACTTCAATTCCTTCGGGTACTCCTTACTACAGTGTTAACGTAAGTTATATCGGTGGAGCAACAGGAGCACCATTACTACCATCAGTTTATGATTGGTGTATTAGTTCAGTTGGAGTTGCGGGTAGTTCAGGGACATCAGGAACAAGTGGTACAGGATTCAACACAGTACAAAATCCGGCTCTCACAAGAATACTTACTTCTGATGGAACTCCGAATGGAGCTATCGCACAATCAGGGTTAACTTACAACTTCGACACACAATTATTAAGTGTATCAGGAGCGGTTCAGTTTGACACAACAGACTACACAGGCGGAACATCTGAAGGTAGATTAAGTTGGAACCAAACTGACGGAACTCTTGATTTAGGTATGAAGGGTGGGTTAGTTACCCAACAAATAGGACAAGAAGTTTATTATCCACCGGTAGTCAACAAAACGGGGGGTATCTTATATCAAGGTACTTTAGTGATGATAAACACGTCAACACCATCATTTGGTAATAGACTTAATGTTGTAAAGGCGATATCAGACGGAACCGTACCATCATTTGCATTGGTTGGTATTTTAACTGAAGATATAGCTGACAATCAGGAAGGTTTCGCAACTTGGTTTGGATACGTAAGGAATTTAAATGAAAATGATTTAGAATCTGAAGGTATCAAACCTGTAAGTGAAACATGGGTGGAAGGTGATATACTTTGGGCAAATCCTACATTAAATGGGGGATTAACCAAGGTAGAACCATCAGCACCAAATCTAAAGGTACCGGTGGCAGCAATCACGGACATCAACGGTGTGAATATCACATTAATGGTGAGACCAAGATTGACCCCATCTTTAGGTGACATCAATAACGTTCAAACATCAGGTGAAACTCACGGTGACTTAGTTGTGTATAATAACACATTAGGTTATTGGGAATACACCAAAACGTTAGACGGTGATTATACCATCTCGGGTAACACAACTCAATACGGTGACCAATTTATTCACTCAGCGGAAGGACTTGTACTAACAACAGGAACGTATACTTTAGAAACCGTACCTGTAACATCAGGAAAAAGTATTCAGTTCGACTATGTTGTTTACAATGACTCAGAAGACTCGAGAGCAGGTACAGTAATCGTTGTTTGGAACTCAACAACGGCAACATTAACAGACAATTCAACACCGGACATAAATGGAGTAACCGATACTGTTAAATTCGACGTAACTAACGATGGAACAAATGTTCGATTGAATGTGGTTACAGGAGTTGACGGATGGTCAGTAGTCGGAGGAACTCGTGTCATTTTCTAATTTTTATTAGAAATTGTCAAATGAACACTAACAAACAGAAAATAAACAATATTTATTGTAAATAAAAAACTAAGAAAAATAAAAAATGGCAAATGAATTAGTAGTAAGGTCGGGTATTATATCCAAAGGTGGTTTTACAGGTCCTCTAACTGCGGTAACAACGTCCTACGGTGTTGGAGTTAATGATTATTTTATCGAGGCTGAAAACGGCACGTTTAACGTAACATTACCTACAGCTGTTGGGGTTACAGGTAAAACTTACATAATTAAAAAATCAGGAACTGGTACTACAACGGTATTAACTACAGGTGGTCAAACAATTGACGGTTTAACCGCTCAAACGTTAACTAACTTAGCAAGTATCCAAGTAACTAGCGATGGTTCGAATTGGTTGATTGCGGGTGCTGATGGTTCATCAGGTACTGCAGGTACTTCAGGTTCTTCAGGAACAAGTGGTACTAGCGGTTCTTCTGGTACATCAGGTTCATCAGGAACATCAGGTTCATCAGGTACTTCGGGAACATCAGGTTCATCAGGTACTAGCGGAACTAGTGGTTCTTCGGGAACATCTGGAACATCAGGTTCATCTGGAACATCAGGTTCTTCAGGAACATCAGGTTCTTCAGGTACTAGCGGTTCATCAGGGACATCGGGTACTTCAGGCTCATCAGGAACATCAGGTAGTTCAGGAACATCAGGTAGTTCAGGTACTAGCGGTACGTCAGGTTCATCAGGAACTTCAGGTTCAAGTGGAACGTCTGGTTCTTCAGGTACGTCTGGTACTTCAGGTTCATCAGGAACAAGTGGTACTTCAGGCTCATCAGGAACGTCAGGTTCTAGTGGTACTTCAGGTTCATCAGGAACATCAGGTTCTTCAGGAACTAGCGGGACTTCAGGTTCAAGTGGTACTTCAGGTTCGTCAGGAACAAGTGGTTCATCAGGAACTAGTGGTACATCAGGTTCGTCAGGTACATCGGGAACTTCAGGTTCTTCAGGGACTTCAGGTAGCTCAGGAACAAGTGGTTCATCAGGGACTTCAGGAACAAGTGGTTCATCAGGAACTAGCGGTACTTCAGGTTCGTCAGGAACATCAGGTAGCTCAGGAACAAGTGGTTCATCAGGAACTTCAGGAACTAGTGGTTCATCAGGAACTAGCGGAACTTCAGGTTCTTCAGGAACATCTGGTAGCTCAGGAACAAGTGGTTCATCAGGAACATCTGGTTCGTCAGGAACTAGCGGAACTTCAGGTTCATCTGGTACATCAGGAACAAGTGGTTCATCAGGAACAAGTGGTTCATCAGGAACATCTGGTTCTTCTGGAACAAGTGGTTCATCAGGAACTAGCGGAACTTCAGGTTCATCTGGTACATCAGGAACAAGTGGTTCATCAGGTACATCGGGAACTTCAGGTTCATCAGGTACATCGGGAACTTCAGGTTCTTCTGGCACAAGCGGTTCTTCAGGAACTTCAGGTAGCTCAGGAACAAGTGGTTCATCTGGTACATCAGGAACAAGTGGTTCATCTGGTACATCAGGAACATCAGGTAGCTCAGGAACAAGTGGTTCATCAGGGACTTCAGGAACTAGTGGTTCATCAGGAACTAGCGGTACTTCAGGTTCGTCAGGAACTTCAGGCTCAAGTGGTACTTCAGGTTCATCAGGAACAAGTGGTTCATCAGGAACTTCAGGAACTAGTGGTTCATCAGGAACTAGCGGAACTTCAGGTTCGTCAGGAACAAGTGGTTCATCAGGAACATCAGGTTCTAGCGGAACTTCAGGTACAAGTGGTTCATCAGGAACATCTGGTTCTTCAGGTACAAGTGGTTCGTCAGGAACTTCAGGTACAAGTGGTTCAAGCGGAACTGCAGGAACAAGTGGAACTTCAGGCTCTTCAGGAACTTCAGGCTCAAGTGGTACTTCAGGTTCATCAGGAACATCAGGAACAAGTGGTTCTTCAGGAACATCAGGTTCAAGTGGTACTTCAGGTTCATCAGGAACTTC